>Ga0181401_1000210_pt1 | contig 24138 bp, 20 predicted proteins | sample 24SPOviralmetaG_FD_130130 | JGI IMG/M metagenome (GOLD analysis project Ga0181401, IMG submission 130130) | Marine viral communities from the oligotrophic San Pedro Time Series (SPOT) site, San Pedro Channel, CA, USA - 24 SPOT_SRF_2011-07-20 | ecosystem: Environmental > Aquatic > Marine > Strait...
AAAGAAGATTTTGTTAGCTATCTTTCTTTTAACAATTTCAATAGCTTTTTGTTTATCTCCATCTTTAAATGTAAATTCAACAGTATTACCCGTACCTTTTAGATCAATATATTTTGGTGCATTAGGATCATCAAATTGATACCCTGCTTGTGTTGCTAATATTTGAGCTATAGCAGCATCATCTCCAGTCAAAGCTTCAGCCTGTGAATCAAGCCATTGATCAAATGTAGTAATATCGTCTGGTAGACCTAGTTTTTTTAATCTGTCTTTGTTGTTAAACATTTGTCTAAAATCTGTAAGAGTATACTCTTCGCCAGATTCAGTTACAAAGGCCGTCATCATTACCCCTAAATCATCTACAATTTTATTAGTTTCTACATCTAAATCAACTTTAATTCCACCATCATACTTCATTAAATCTAAAATAACTCCTGGGTTTTGAAAAGCATTAGGGTTTTTTTCAGGATCAGGCATAATAGTATATTGTCCTTTATCGTCTTTACCCATGGTAACAACTTGTAGTTGTCCATTAGCCGGGTTAGTCATAAATTTTTTATCATTAAGGTTTCCAAAAGACTCAATACGTTTCATAAACGCCATGTCTGCTTCAGTAGCTGTTTTATTTTTTACCCTTTCTTGAGCGGCTGTATACCATCCATCATAAACTTTAGTTATGTTTTTAAAATTAGTATAACCATTTTTCATTTCATTTAATCTCGTTTTGTAATCATGCATTTTAAATACACCTTTACGAACAAGCCTCATATTCATCATAAGTTGCTCTTGTTGGGATTGTGCAGAATCTAATAAAGCTTCATCTAAAGATTGATTGTTTACATCAGGAAGTTCATTTAATTTTTCTATAGCAGATTGTGTAGCGTCTTCAACTGCCTGTTGATCAGCTTTTCTTTTTTCGTTAAATAAACCTATTTGTCGTGATATAGTGTTAGCTACACTACCCCAATTCACTGGAGCTGCTGGATCTAGTCCTGCGTATGTAGAATATTTACTTTTATTAGATGTAGCCATAAATTATTAATTATCAAAAATCATTGAGGCCAAATCTTGTATGACGCTTGATTTCCCGCCTTTAAGATTTAACAGCATTTGTTTCTTTTCAGAGTTGCTTAATTTATTAAATAAAGGATTATCAGTAAACATTTTTCTTGTTTTTTCATTAGTCGCATCAAAGCCTTGAGGAAGGCCAGTCTCCTTAAACACATCCATACTTCCAACTTGATTGATTATGTCACTTGTTAATTTATCATCTCTACCTTGTAAGTAACCTGGAATCATTCCGGCAGCACCTTGTAATCCTGAGGCTAATCCTTCTTGAGCTCCCGCCATAGCTTGGCTCGCCTGTCTATCGGCATCTTTAGCTCTAAGAGATTCGTCTTGAGCCATACCTACATTTATATCTATACCTTGTTGGTTTATACTTTGTTTAGAGTCAGCTTTCATTTTATTATTAGCATACAATGCCTCACCTAATGCTATTCTAGTTTTTTCACCTTGTTCGCCAGCTAAAGCTCCAACTCTACCAACTCCAGAAGCGACTGATCTTGCGTCACCTTCTTGAAGCGCTTGTAATGATTGTTGTTGTTGTTGTAAAGTCTCTTCAAATTGTTTGTTAAACGCATCTAACGGTACGTTAACTCCAGCATAAAAATCTTTTTCAGCCATTCTTTTGGCTTCGTCCATTAATTGTTTGTTTTTTCTTTCTGCTTCAGCTTGTTTACGTCTCGCTGTAATCATACTGTCAATACCCATACCAAAACTAGCTAACCCAGATAATGCGCCAATACCTCCAGAAACTGCACCAAAGATTTCTTCTGTGCTCATTCCTTCACCGTCTTTATATCGGTCTTGATTTTGTTTTTGTTTCCACCTAGGCATATTAATAATTTTTAATGGTTAGAATACACAAAGATACTAAATTCTAAGGATAACTTTTCATGACATCACTACCTACTGAGAATAGTTCAACCGGACTGGTATTACTGTTTGTTAAAGTAAATTCCATGTAATATCCTAAAACACCATGCGATTCCGCAATACTGTTTTTGTAGGACATTATAAAGTCTCCTTGTACAGGGATATATGCGTTAGGATCGGATGCGTCTACGGTAAGTGTATTGGCCGTCATTGAAGTGATTGATCCTACTAACTCAGGGGTTGTCTTTGCGTAGATAGCATCGCCTACACTTAGAATACTTCCTAAGGGTTCTGTGAATGTTATAACTGTAGCATTTGCAGCACCAGCAACAGCTGTAGCAGAACCTAAACCATTTGCAGATCTAAAGTTCCAATTTACAGTGTCAGCCTTACTTCTAATATATGTAAACCATTCTCCCTCTTTCTTTTCAAAATAAGCGCTTGCCATAGATCCACTGTTTAAATCTGTATGTAAATCTGACACTGTCCAACTGTCGTCACTTTCTAAAGACAATGTTTTAAATAATTTTATATCTAATGTTGGTTTAGGATTAAACACACTAGTAATAGATGATGTTCCCTGAATACCATAATAGTTATTACGCAAAGAGTTTGTATTGTGTTGATATAAATTACCTCCTTTAAAAGAATAAAAGTAACTATTCATACCAATCATAAAGTCTGGATAGAAAGTATAGAACGATGGCCAGCCTTTGCTGCCGTCACTATATGATAATGTTTGTAATGTTTCTATTGCCATATCTTTTTATTTAACATAATTGAGGATAACCTAAATTCACAACACCACTACTATTTACTTGAATATAATTTCTGTTATTACTTCCAGTGCCACTTAAATAATAATACCCACCAATTAAAGTGGTTGTTCCAGCAGAATCACTGTAACAAGTATCCCCAGTAGCTGGCAGCGTGCCACTTCCATCGTGATAATAAGTTTGATTAGCTGGAGGGTTTGATCCGTCAAATGGACACACTCCGTTAAAGTTACCCATAGTGGATGAGCTGTATGATGTTAATGCTGAAGGACATGATGTGACAGAAGCTACTACACCCGCTCCTCCTGTTATTTCTATATAAATCCCACTTCCAGTTGTAGCAATTTTATAAAAACCATTACCTAACACAGTAGTTTTACATAAATCACTGTAGCATACATCTGTTGCAACCGGAGGCTGACCAGAAGATCCGTTATGGTAATAAGTTTGATTTATAGTAGCAGCACATGCGTTAGTTGATGTGGTTTTAACCAAACTAGACGTAAACGCTACCCCTACTGAAATTGTGCCAACACTAGCAACAACACCTGAACCACCTGTTATTTGCATAAACGTAGTTGAAGTTAACTTATAATATCCATTACCTAAAACATTTTGTCCAGGATCTGAATAACATACGTTAGTTGCAACAGGCGTACTTCCTGAACCTGTATGGTAATATGTTTGATTTATTGTTGCTCCACATGCAGCTGACTCGCTTGCTTCTACCGTAGAAGAACTGAATGTTGTACACTCACAAGTATATGTTGTACTTAAAACAGGTGTGCTAGGCGCACCCGTTTGTTGTCTAAATGTATTGCTAGACGTTTTGTACCAACCGTTTGGAGCCGCTGTTGTCAATGCCGCATTTGTATATATGGCTGTAGCGGTTGCAAAGGAAGTTGTGTTTAAAAAGTAGGTTCCTTGCGTGGGCATTTATTTTATTTTATTTATGGGGCACAATTGCTTATTCCCGCTACATACCCGTCAGTTCCAGTAATATGAATCTTTTTATTTGCTGAGCCGTCTACATAGTGATAATGTTTTGGATCAGCTACTGCTGTACCTGCTGAGTTTGTAAACATCGTATCACCTGCTACTGGATAAGTTCCGCTTCCGTTATGATAGTAAGTTGTTCCTGGCGTTAATGAACATACTCCAAGGAAGTTACCACCTATTGTAGCTGTAAACGATGTTAAACTTGAACATCCAGTACAACACACATCATCTGCACTTGTTCCTACACATAAGCTAATTGAAGTTGCACAATCTGAACATGTAGTTTGTGTTCCTAAAGTTCCTGTTCCTCCCGTTACTTCTCTATAAACAATAGCTCCTCCGTTACCAGGGTTAAATGAATAGAATCCATTACTTGCAACTGTAGTTCCGTCAGCTGTACTATATAATATAGTTGAAGTTGCAAAAGTTGTTTGGTTCATGTAATATGTACCTGACACACCTGTACAACATCCTATTGCTGCTGTACTACCAAATGTTAATCCTACTGCCGGGAAACATGTAGCACACGATACTGCTGTGCTTAAACCTGTTCCATCTTCTGCATCACTTGTTTTTTCTCTACTTTGAGAACTATATGAATAAAATTGATTAGCTGCAAAACTACTCAATAATGGATTTGTATAAATACTGTTTGTTGCTGTAAAAGAAGTTTCTACATAAAATGATGAAGTAGTCCCAGAACAACATGCTGCGAATGCTGACGCTCCGTAACCTAAAGTCAAAAGAACTCCACATGTAGTACATGCAGCTGAAGGGCCTAGCGCACCAGTACCTCCAGTTACCTCTCTATAAACATTGTTATTGTCTTTATACCATCCGTTAGGAGCAGCTGTTGTTAACGTTGCTTCTGTATATATATTTGTAGCAGTGTTGGCGTTTCCTGAAGCCCAGACTGTATCATTTAAAAAGTAGGTTCCTTGCGTTGGCATAAACTAATAATTTTATTCTTGTAAATTTACAAAAAAAAAATATAATATCCTTAAGGTTGACTAAGGAGTTCCACAAGCTTCAAGTAGCGCTACAAACCCTGTATTATTTGTAATTCTAAAAAACGTACTTGTTCCAGATGCATTAGTGTGATAATAATCATTAGCTAAAGGATTTACTCCGTTAGCGTCGGAGTAGACTAGCTCTCCAGCCGCAGGTATAGTTCCGGATCCGTTATGATAATATGTTTGTGTATAGTTAGTGTCTCCACACACCCCGTTAAAAGTCCCTCCTATTGTTGCAGAAAAAGCTGTAAGTGTTGTTCCACAACCAACACAACAGACTTCAGATGCTGAAGTAGAGTCATAGCATAACGACAATGCATCTCCACAGGTCGGACAATTTGCAGCTGCTTGCAGAATACCATTCACCTGTCTACGAGCAATAGTACCTAAAGAATAATAACCGTCAGCAGCTAAAGTGTTTAGCGCTTGATCAGTGTATAAAGAAATTGCATTTGCAAAACTTAATCCATCAAAGTAATATGTTGCTCTTGTTGCCATAATTTATTTAACAATTTTGTAATCCATTTCCGTCTATATCTCCCGAGCCGTCAGTTCCAAACCATACGTTAGCAGCTCCATTAGTTCCAACACTATACAATAACACTATACCTGTAGCAACCGTTCCTGTATTATCACTATATATAGTAGTTCCAGCACCGTCACTTGGCCCTGTTCCTGTTGTAGTATAATATACTTCGTCTAAAACTCCAGAATACATACACGCTGTTTGAGGGTTTGCTTGTTGTTTGGTGTTGAACGGATAGTAAGTTACCGTAGGGCAAGTTACTACCGCATATACTTGTCCAGTACCTAAGTTTAAATTAATAAATTCTGTTGAAGATATTCTGTAGTATCCGTCAGTCAACTTAGTCTGCCCTTGATCTGAATAACAGAAGTCTCCAGCTTGAGGCGCTGCATTAGCCCCAGTATGATAGTATGTCTGATCTATTGATTGTGTACATATAGTTGATATTTGAGGATCATTTACACTAGAATTAAATGCCTTTATTGCACAACTTCCATTACTAACAACCACTCCACTACCATTAACTTGTATCCACTCATTATTACTTCCCACTTCATAATATCCAGATTGTAATCTTGTACTTGATGCGCTGTCATCACATGTGGAAGAAGAATAAACAGTATCACCAATTGAAGGTAATACGTTTACACCATCATGATAATATGTTTGACTTGCAGGCTGTACACACGCTATAGCTATAGAAGACTGTACTGTACTTGATAAATATGGTGTACAGAAATCTCCACAACCACAACACGCATCACCGACTACACTAGCATCATAACAGAACGAAGCTGAGTTAGTTGTTCTGTAATCGTATATTAAATATAAGTATTGATTTTGAACAGGTAAATTTATTGAAGATATTGTTGCTTGATATAATCCACTTGAAGGACTGTTTACATCTGAGTTTGGCACTGTAGTTGCAGCAGCCAATAACGCATTTATATCGGTACTATTATTATCATACAAAGTGTTTGATGATAGCCATGCAAAATTATCATTGTTTACTACCCATGTATAGTCATCAAAATTAATTTTATTTGACCTTACCGTTACGTTAGATCCTGAGTAAGGATATACACCTATTGATCTTGTTCCTGATTGTATAAAATATTGTGAAGCTATTTGAACGTCTGATCCAAAAGTCATCATGTTTGATGCTACTGGACTTGATACATTAGCATCATTCCATTTAAATTCGTTATGAATAAACTTACCAACATCTTCACTTGAACTTATACCTACTTGAACTACTACTAAAGAAGTTTCTGTAGGACAGTTACATGTTATATCGTAGTCGGCTGATGGGTTTGGCGTAACCGTAACTAAAACAGTTGTTGGACTATTTTTAGTTTTATTAAAATTTAAACTTCCACTAGTTGTAGCATTACTTACTGAAGCTACTTGAGTGCCGTCCCAAACCATACTTACACTCATAGTTCCTGACGAAATAGTATAATCAAACACTACATTACCAATTACATTTCCTATTTCTATTGTATATTCTTGAGCACTTGTAGAATTTACTAATGATTTTTGTGTTCCACAAGGTAATATTACCGGTGGTAATGGTACTGTATCTCCATTAGTGCTTAATACATATTCGTCCATATACGGATCATAAGCTCCTAGTTTCTGTGTATTTAACTGAACATTAAACTGATCTCTAAACCATGATCTCATTCCGGTGTCAGATATAACTTCTAACGCATCATTATTAGCTGATGTACCTTTTAGTTTTATTACAGCAGTTCTTTTAGTGTCGGTAAAATACATGTCATAACCCCAAGAGCTGAAGCTTTCTGGGTTGTAACTAATACCATACTCTTCTATTCTAGCTATTTGTGTTCCTAAAACTTGAGGCACTGATGCAATAACACCACCACCTGTTGAATCACTAATAAGATTTTTTCCAGTTAACACATAACTTATCTTATCTTCTTGCAACACAAGAATATCTGTTTCTCTTGAATGCAGTTTCATTATAGGGCCAAAGCTTGTTTCTAAATCTTTGAAATTTACTAACCCTAAATTAAATTCATTTAAGTTATTTAAATTAGAATTACTACTATATATACCACTGTATGTTAATTCAGCAAATCTATCTGCTTCTTTAAAATCTTCTTTTGACACCGCCAAAACTCTTTCACCTAAGTTTACAGCTTGACCATCTAACGCATCTAATACTTTGTAACTTTCTACTCCATTTCCAAAAGTGTAACAATTAAAAAACGGTAATGTTACAATAGCATCTTGCGTTGCAGTTTGAGCTTGGTCTCCATCGCCATTACCACCCATGTGATAACCACCTATAACGTCATAAGCTTCAGATGAATCATAAAACAAATTAGGATCTGCATCCGCAGGTTGTGTTTCCCATACAATTAAATTATTAGCTCTAGTAACCACTATCTCAGCTTCCATGAACCAAGTTTTCCCACCGTTAGCACACGCAATTACCCCACTTCTACAAGCTAAATATAATGGAGAAGCCGCATCACCTGGCGTTGCTTGCCAAAATTGGAAGCTAGGTGTCCATGGTGCTGGACATTGTACAGCTCCAGGGCTAGTAGCAATTGTATTAATAAAAACAGGGTTTTGTAACCTTCCATCACCGTCATCAATAACATCTCCTGCTGCTGGATTTATAAAATCTCCCTGAAACCAAGCATGTAAGTCATCATAATCTTGTGAAGAAACATAAGTGTTTTCCCATATATAGTCTATACCAGGACATCCACTTGCATCATGTCTGCCTATTCTCCATTTTATTTTTACACTAGACTGTGCTGGTATTGTATAGTTGTCAGTAACATTATTAGAGTCAGTAGTAAAAGCCGGATACTGTAAATAAGGAGTGCAATAAGATCTGCTAGTATCGGATGCAGTTTTTTCACCCGCATCAATAACAGCATTTGAGTCTAAATTAATACTAAAGTTTTGAGCTCTAATTTGCATATAAAGCCCCGCTAACTGATTAGAATCAGTAGGAGCCTCGCCCTCAAGTTCTAAAAAATTTGATGATTCAGCGCTAACATCTAACACTTGACATGTGACCTCTCTATTCAGCGGCCCACTTGCATCAGTTTTAACAATTAATAAATCACCTTTCTGTACTTTGTTTTGATTATCACCTTCTAACTTAAAGTATATAACTCTTGTTGTTTGACTTTGATAATAAAAACTAGAATATATTGTCTCATACCCTCCTTCACTTGGTTTTAAAACAAACTTATATTTTGTAGCCCATGTAGGGGGATAATTCTCTATATTAACTTTTATTTTATTTTGATCAACAGAAGCTGAAGCTGGAACAAAAGTTGTATTGAACTCTGAGACTAATACTGTAGAAGCCCTACCATAATCGTCCATATATACAATTCCTGTTTCATAGTCTCTATTACTATGCAGAGAAGATGTGTCTTGACTAGAAGTAAAAGTTCCTTGACCTCTTGTAAAATAAAAATATTCATACACATCAGTCGTTCCTGAATTATACTTCATAGCTAACACTTGCAAGGAAAACACATTTGATCCTACTGTAGATCCTATTCTAAAACCTTGTTGTGTTTGAGAATCAATACTACTGTTTGATTTAGTAAACACACAATTAGTAGGAACTATTGTAACAGTGTTAAATAAGTCTGTTAACGAATTACCTTGAGTGGATGTTGCTAAAGGTTGAAAATTAGTATTCAAAACTGTACCAATACGTTCAGCAAATTCTATTGAATTTACCATTTCATACACTGAAGTATAATTTCTATTTACTGGAAATATTACAGATAATTCAAATGGAGTGTTTTCAAACGCTGAGTCATAACACGCATCACCGGTATCTCCATTTAATTGAGAATGTTGTATAAATACTGTAAAAGCTAATGAAGATCCTTTGACTAATCTATTAGCAAAATCACTTAAATCAAAACTAATTTTAGAATTTTGTACAGTTGTGTTTGTGTTAGGATTTATAGTATATACAGCTCCTGTTGACATTGTTGCCTCTGGCAAATCGTCAAATAATATATCGTTAGTAAATAACGATGTTGTAAAGTTAATAGGTATATCCTGTCCAGCTGCATTTATTATATCATACCCATCAGTATAGTTACCATAAATTAACCTATTACCCTGTATTGTTTGAGCTTGTGCAACTTTAGGAACATTGTCATATAATCTCAATAACTCATCGCTTCCTAGTACAGTATATATTTTACTGTTTGTAAAAGTATATGTTTGTTTTGAATTATTAGCCCATCCATAGTCAGATTTTTTAAATCTTTCTATAACATAAATAGAATTACTATTACTTGGTTTAAATAATAAATCAACCTCGATAACTTTATCTGATCCAGTTTCAAACTGTACCTCAATAGAGTTATATATATTTTTCATTGAAGCATTATTGAAATTATTCACATCAAAATCAAAAGGCCCTGGTTGAAAAGCTGCGGTAGAAAACAACGATGTTGCACTATACTCATTGTTTACATACCTATATCTATAAGCAAAAGTTATAAATCTAGTTTCTAAATAATTCTCTTCTCCAGGAATATTTAAAAACTCTATACTTGGTGCAGGTAATGTGTCTAAAGTATCAAACCCTGGCGGTTTTAAAATAACACTAATATCAGTTTCTTTAATACCATCGTTTATCCCTGCTGGATCCGGATAGTTTTGAGTTACATTTATTTTTCTAGGAGGATTTTTGTCGTCTGTCCAAAAAAGTAAATCTTCTATCTTGTTTACTCCAGTAATTAAAAACTTAGGATCAAAGTTTAATACTTGTTTGCTAATAACATGATATGTTATAGCTTGTGATTGTACATTGAAAGAAACAATTAAATCTAACTTGCCACCTACAACAGGATTGTTTGCATCATGAATAAACCAATAGATAGTTTCTTTTGATCCATCTTGGTAGGCTCCTATACATACAGCTGAATTAGATAAATTTTGACCACCATAAGCTAGAGTGGTTAACTGTGTGTTACCTTTTGAATTTTCTACAGCACCTATTTCAGTGGTTTCTGTAGATCCTAATCTTACGTTAATTGCATTAACATATTGGCCTGGAGGAACAAGACGTTCATCAACGCTCTTGTTCATTTTACCCGCAACAAAATTTGTATTTACTATCGGCATCTTACTTTAACCATTTATCCTGGCCTCTCAAACTCATTAAAAGGCGACCAGGGTGAATATTACTTAATCTAATTTTTGCATTTCTTAACAACGACGACTTATCTTTCCTTGCTCTATTTACAATATATTCTTGTACCCCTAATCTACCATTTAAAAGAGAATATTTTACATAAGCATATAAATATTCTTCAAACAATTTATTAACGCTGATGCTTCCGTCTTCACCATTCTCCATGCCATCTGAAACATACTCTACAACTACTGAAGCTCCGTTACCTATAGAGCTAAAATTAATAACTCCTCTTTGCTTGTCTATACTAAACGTTGGATTTGCGTTAGCAGTTTCAGTGTTTAAACCAAATCTTGCTCCTATTCCAAAGTCAAAATACCAACATCCATCTACATTCCATCCTGATTGATTGTTGTATGCGCTACTTTCATTTAAATAAATAGTTTTAGCGCCACTTGTAAAAGACATGTCTAGTTGTGAAAACTGTGGTTTTAATACATTGCCGTCTTGATCATATATAATTTTGGCATTATTATCTTGTAAGTATGTTGATGCCCATCCTGTTTGTATATTCTCTGTCAAAGGATATAATACGCCGTTTAAATATTGTGATATTCTTACCCAATTTACATAGTCAGAGGGTAATATAAATCTTAAATTATCATCCAAATCCATCTGCAATACTTTCACTTCTTTCATCGCATCATAATTCAATTCCTGAATTCCTCTTTTAGCATGAAATAAAACTTGGTATCTATTAAGATTATTAATTAACTCATGATTACCTTGATACATTAACATGAAATTATTTACAATATCATTTAATGAAACGTACTGGTATGATCCCCAATTTTTATCCTGAGGTATTGCTCCTGAGTTTGCGTAATATGCGTAGTCATTTATATAAGCCATATCTTACGTTTGTATTTGGTTGTTATTAACTTCTTCTTGTTTACCAAACTGATAAACATCTCCTTCTCTAATCTCTATACCTATATATTGACATATTTTAGCTACAATCCCAGGTTCGTCTGATGAAGGCAATTCAAAGTCTTGATAATCCGCTTGATTAATGTCAAATAATGGCTCACCAGAACTAAGTGTTTGGTATGTCCATTTAGGCGATAAAGGGTATCTAATATATTCAGCTGTTACACTTCCGTTATTTGTTATTGTTGTAGGGTAAACTGTAATCGTGTTACCTAGCTGACCAGTGTTTGCATCACCAATAACAGACGTAGTTGCTCCTCCTAACACATAAGCCGGGAAACCTGTAGATGGTGCAGTAAGCGGTGAATTGTTTAAATAAAATATCTTATTCTGATTAACTCTTTCAACTTCAACAATACCTGTTGTATTAAATATACCATAACCATTTCCTATAGTTGCTGCCACTCCAAAAGGCGAGTATGATAATGTAAGTTGAGTTTCACTATCTACACTTATAACAAACGCACTAAATCCTGAGTAACTTGATGAAGCCGTGGTATTTACTACTTGTTGCCCTACCTTCACTCCGCTAGACACAAACGTAGCAGTCGTATCTGTTAATGTATTTAAACCTGCCGCAGTGCTTGTTCCTGATGTTATTTGTGTTGGGAAGTAGTTTACTTTATTAATTAAATAATAATCACTAGGTAAATTAAATAAATTAGCTCCTTGTTGAGCTAAACTTCTAGTAACTGAAAAACTATCAATTACTTCAACCAATCCTTTTACAATATCAGCATATCCTGTTCCTGAAAGTCTTTGGTTTTCTTTATTAGTCCACGCATTGTATTGATAAAAATAATCTTCAAACAAGTCCATTTGCGCTTGTTGCGCATATAAATTAAAGTCTTGAGGAGAGATATATCCGTAATTATTTTTATTAGCAATAGCTAAAACAGTATTTCTAACCGAGTTAATCATGTTAAATTCTTTTTACAAATATAGTCAAAAAAAAAGAGGTCACTTTTTTTGTAACCTCTGATTTTTAATAAGTAAAAAAACTTATGATTGTAATGAAGCAGCTTTTACGCCTGTCACAATCGCAGTGATCTTAGACGGTGGAGTACCAGATGCAGCACTTTTAGGATAACCTCCTGGTGTGTAAACTGGTTGTTGCCATGAAAGCTTAAGCGATGTTTCTACCGCATCATTTAAGAAATCTTTCCATAAATGAGAATTAGCCACAATTGCATCATGAGTAATTTCTAAAGACTGCACTACGTTAGTTTCAGCTGGTACTGTAGCTGAACCATCATTTTGAATAGCATATCCTGCTTGTGCAGAAGAAATACTATTGTAAAAAATGTTAACTTTTGTTGTGCTTTCTTGTTTAATCTCCACGATTCCGTTCACGGGGATTAGTTTATATCCAGCATCTTGTCCAACGCCTGATATAAGTAGTTTGATAAATTTTTCCATAGGTAATAATGTTAATGGGTTAATAAAGCACAAAGATACGCTTTCTATTTATCTTTTTTTAAGCGTTTCTTCAAGAACTTGTAAGCTTCTAAACCATTGTCACTTTGCATATATGACGTAACGACTCCTATAGGTTCCTCATTAAAAGGTATCGTTAACATTTTCTTTTTATTACTTGGTAAGTTAAAGTAAACATCTCTTTGATTATTTCTAAATGATAACCAGTTGTTGTCAAAAAACAAATGCACTTCGTTTTGCATTTCCAATAAAGGATCATTGACAACCTCTATTAAGTCTTCAGGATTGTTTTTAGCATACACTAAAATATCTCTTTTTAATTCAGGAATAGTTAAAGTATCAACAGACGCTCCCATTAAAATTCTAGATACAGAAAGTAATTTATCTGTACTTAAATTTTTAGCTAAGATTTGGGCATCTAATTCTAACTCTACCGAAACAAGCTCTTGTGACGCATCTTTAGCTCTATCAATTTCTTCAAATATCATTCCGTTTCCAGGATGATAATGTAAAAATTGTTGTAATACTTGGTTTTCTCTTTGCACAACCAACATACCATCTTCAAACACAATAGGTTCTAGAATAGCATTACCATCTTGTTCGTCTTCAAAAGGGCTTTTTTGGTTTCTTGCATATCTTAAAGGCCTGTTTACACCTTGATCTTCGTCAAAGTATAATAAAGGTGATCTTACAGAATGTCTTGAGGATAGCATATAAGATAAAGGTCTTTCACTTCTTTTTAATTTATACGCTTTATTTTTAAGGGTAGTATTTTTTTTCATTATAATATAATTTAATTTGATTTAATAATAATAAATATTACCCCCGTCTTTAAAACGAGGGTAAAATTTATGTAACAATTTAGTCTTGGAATAAGAAGAAGTTGTTTGCACCTAAAGTACATACAGCTCTTTCAGACAGGAAGTTTACTTCCATTGCATCCAAGTCAGAAGTTCTTGCTCCACCAGCTGAACCAGTAATCCAAGTTTTATATCTTCTGTCTTCAGTTTCTGAAGCTCTATATCTAACATGTAAGAAAGGTCTCTTAGCATTCTTACCTAAGATTTGATCGTATACAGTAGTTGAACCAGCTGGTACTAATAGACCATTGATTGCTCCACCAACAACGTCACCTCTCATTGTAGGATCGTTAAGGTATTTCCAGTCAGACTTATAGAAGTCATAACCTCTTCTAAATCCTGTAAATCCAAGATTTAAAGCCATGTCTTTGTCATTGTCAAAAAGACCATAAGATGTACCTCCCGCTCCGTAAGAGTTTTGAGAAGCAAGCATATCGTCAATATCAAAAGAAAATTCTCTGTTTACGAAAATTACGTTTTCTTCAATTGAACCTTGCTTATCTAGTCTTTGGATAATGCTATCGAACTGAGAAAGTGTTTGTGGATTTCCTCCGCCCCAAACGTTTCCTCTGTTTCCTACTACATAGAATACACCGTCAGAACCGTTAAGGTTTGCTAAAGATGCTCCAACACCAGAATTTTGTAAGAAGTCTCCAGCACCAGATCCAGCGTCAGCAGGAACTGCTTCTAACATTGCTGTTTCTAAATAGTCTTCGAATCTTAATCTAGTGTCATGCTCAGACTTTAAATACCATAAGTATCCGTTTACTCCGTCTTCACCTGAAACCTCAATCCATCCGATTTGAGCCATATCAGAACCAGAAACAGAATATTTGTCTTTGATAATAATTGGCTTGTTGTCGAAAATTAAGTCATCAGATTCGTTAGAACCAACCATTCCGTTTGTTCCTTTATTAAATTCTGATCCATATATAAATATATCACACTCTGCTGTGTTGCCCATTGCTTGACCGCCAGCTTCATAGTAAGCTATCACGACTGTTTGAGCTCCACCTGCTGCCGATGCTGTTTTTACAATACCTTTGTTAGATAAGTTAGAACCAGGAGTTTTGTCGCTGATCATAACTGTTTGTCCAACTCTTAAAGCTGATGTGTTTTGTGATCCTAGCGCTGGATTAAAATTAGCGTTAGGAATAGTCCAAGTACCTTCTACAGCAGCTGCTGCTTGACCTGAAGTACATCCTGTGTACTTAATGTGTAGTCTTCCTTGTTCTGCCCATTTAATAAGGTCAGAGTTAGAAGGCATTTCTGCACCAACCATTCTAAGGAAAGATGCAATTGTTCTGTTACCATATCTTTCGAATTCTTTTTCATAAGTATCAGGTAGATACTGATTTAAGAAATCAAAATTATTGATGTAGTTTGTACTTACAGGCACTTGTTGTGCACTTGGTTGTAAGTCAAAACCTGGGGTTAAATTTACTGCCATTGTTTTTTAATTTTTTTAGTTTAACTTTTTTTAATACTTCTAATTCTGAGTCCTCTTCCACTATCTGTATTTCCAACTGGCCTTATTTTCATACCGTCTTTTGAAACGGCTTGTGGAGCCTGTCTCATATCCATATTAATGTTTTTAGATTTTCTAGTAACATTGTCTACGGCATTTGAAACACCTTGTTCGTAAAAATACTGAGCAAACTTATCAGGGTTCATGGCAACAGATAAAGCTTTGTGATAACCTTTAGCGTCTGACATTAAACCTTTTTCATCCGTATACTTATTAATAAAATTACCAATGTCTTTTTGAACATTTTTAACCTCATCAGCTGTGCCCGGCTTGTAAGTAAAATTATTTTCACCAACTTTGAAATCAAAACCTTTGAAATCATTGTTAAAAACCTCGTTGGTTTTATTTAAGAAATAATCATACCTCTTTTTGTTTTGCTCTTTAACAGTTTTAGATTCATCAAGATAACTCTTATAAGCATTTAAATTTTCTTTTTGATCAGCAGATAATCCATCCCCACTTGACTCAAGAGGAACTTTATATTTATCTTTTTGTTCATTCAAAAACTTTTTCGCTTTCGCAAGTTCTCGTTTTTTCGCTAACTTAATCTTCTTAATATCTTTTGGATCGTCAATTTCTTCATCGAAATCAAACTTATCTTCAATAATATCTTGAATATCTATTGCGTCTAACCCTTCTTCAGTGTTAGAGTAATAGTTAGCAAGTACAGAATTGTCATCCATAGAATCATAGTCTTTTTGCAAATTGTAAAAATCCTGTATGTTTCTACCGGTTTCTTTTTTGTACTTCAAATACGCAGACACATCTTCAGGTAATGGTTCGTTTGCCTCTTTTTCCGCAAACAGTTCGTCAACTGAATTTATATCTTTGTTATATCTATCTTTAATATAAGAAAGAACGTTGTCATCATTTAACTCTAATGACGGAGTTTTATCTTCTACAGGTTCAGTTTTTTCTAACTGAACAGGTTTGTTAGTGTTAACTTTTTCCGCAACTTGTTCTTGTTGTGGAGTATCTTCAAACTTTTCTTCATGCTTTTTTAAAAGTTGCTCTTCAACTTCAGCACGGGATTTTTCTTCAACCAATCCAAGGTCTTTGACTTTTATTTCCATTTAATTAAATTTTATACAAAGTTAAACAATATTTATATTATTTTTTTAGCCTATCTTGGCTCAAACTCTGCCAGATCAAAACCATCTAAACTATCCTCGTTTGATTCAAAATTTACAGGAGGTAAATTATTTTTACGCTGCTCTATTAATTTAGATTGCTCTGTCGACTGTTGACTTACTCTTCTGTCTTTTGCCTTTTCTCTATCCTGTTCTCTTTGACTTAAATTAGATTGCTCCATACCTTTTAACTGCATTTGAAACTCAAACTCTGTTTGCATCAACTCTCTTTTTAATTGTGCTTCGTTTTTAAGTTTCTCAATTTCAAAAGCAACATCAGCTTGTCTGTATTGTATTTTAGCTTGTGATTCCATTTGTATCTTTTGCATTTCACCTTGAGACTTAGCTTGCTGTGCTTGCATTTGCATTTGTGCTTGCATTTGCTGTTCTTGTTGTCTTTGCTGCTGCTCAACTTCCTGTCTTTTCTTACGTTTTAATTTTAAAAGTTGATTAGCCATTTTAAGATTATTTAACTCCCTAATATCTATAGCGTCTTCTAAGCTAATATCTTTTTGTGACAATGCCATTTGAATGTTTTGCTCTAGCATTGCTTTTTGCTCTTCATCAGGTGCCATTTCTATAAATATACCAAAGTCATACAAGTATAAATCTTTTATATCTTCTAATATTTTTAAATTATACTTTCCTATTTGCATAGCAAACTCATCTTTAAAATCTGAATACTCTAATATGTCTGCTGTTCTTATTGACAAACACTCCGCAATTGTTCTTGTTATATATAGACTGCCTTGAAGTACATGCCTAGTTGCTGTATTAGAATTTAAAGCTGCTAATTTTTGAACACCGACTAAAGAGTTAGGATCTGGCGTTGAGCCATCTCTTGCTTCGTTTAGTCCAGTTACCGCTCTAATCATATCTAAATAATGATTATAATTAGCAATAAGCATTTGCATTTTACTTGCACCGCTATTAGATGTTAATTGAGTAATTGGAACTCTAGCATTATTAAACTCGCCATCTTGAGTATAACTTCTACCGACAACACTACCTGTTTGGAAATACAAGCGCAATGCATCTTCTGGATTATATGCGTTTCCTGTTCCTAGATCAACCTCGTTTAAACCATCTGCATCAATAAATACTCCATCAGGCACAACTCTTGATACCACTTGTTGAATTTTTAAATGTGTCATTTGAATTAAGTCTGCAAAAGGAATCATTCTTCTTACCAAAGACTCTAAAGAACCTTTATACATTCTAGGTGCTGCCGCTACATAATTTGGCATCGCATACTGATTAGAAGATTTTGGTCTTACCATGTTTTCTGATAGTTTCCATTGCAGAATAATATTAGTTCCCATAACCATAACACCATCATACCATACGTCGATTCTTTTAGTTACCTTTTCAAACTTTCCTTCGTCCATCATTTCCTGAGGAGGATTAAACTGATCGTCCTTTTCAACTGTCTTGTATGATCCGTCTGCTAGTTTTTTTCTTTTGTACACAAACGAATGTGTTGTTTTATAATTAAAATACATTAACGTTGCAGTGTCTCTGTAGAACATACTATTTTCGTAAAACTGCGCAGTATTAAAATAATTATACCATGACTGACTGTACTTAGCAATCTGGTTTAAATCTTCATTTGTTAAATCTGGATCAATCTTAATTAGCTCTGTCATTGGAACTGTTTTTATTTCTCCCCAATAAAAGCAATCTTTAAAATACGGATCTTCCGTATAACTATAAACAACGTTAGCTGGATCTACATAATCTAGTTTCACGCCAGAGCCAGGTAAAAATTGATGTTTAGTAATTCCAATACCTATTGTTGTTAAATCATAATCAACTCTACTTCTAATATCATTGTAATGGTTTTCAGCCATTAAGGTATCAATAGCCGTTTCTTGCGCTATTTCAATAGCAGGCTTATATTTCATATTCATGAACAACTCCATTTCATCATCACTTTCTGGTAGTTCGTCTGGATTCAATGTAAATGCATTAACATTAAAATCTGCTTGTAGTTGCTCAAATAAAGGTTTTGCTAATACCTCACCTTCTACCATTTCTTGAAACTCATTTCTTTTCTCAGCAGACAACGCATCCTCAGCGTAGGCTTTAACTTTAAAAAGTCTGTCTGACATTCCGTTTACTACGATGTCGACAAACTTTGGTATTATAGGTACGGGTGACCAATCTAAATTCAGATAACTTAAGTCGCCATCTATTGCTAATTCATTTTTGTATTTTGCTACGGATTGCTCTCCTCTAGCATACAAACGTAGTCGCATAAACTCACTCCATTGACTATAAAATCTACATGAGCCGCTGTCTCTTCTAAACCATTCGTATTGTATTGCTTGACCTATTTGTAATCCGTACTCTACAGTGTCTTTTGTAGCGTCAGAAACAAATTGATCTGGAAATGCAGCAGCCTGTATATCTATTGTTACTTCTTTCATTTATTAAGTAATTGACTTACTGAGTTCTTGTTATTATATCTCGCAAAGTTAATGCTTATTTTTGATTGTTTTTGAACGGGTGTATACAAGTGTTTTTGATTTGCCATAATTGCTAAACCAGAACTAATCGCAGCATCAAACTTTGTTCTGTTTGTTATGTCAAATTTAGCCCAGTCTTCTAGTGTTCTTTGAAAATACATACTACCTATATCGTCTTTTTCTCTATAATCTCCTTCAAAATCTAATCCTACATATTTCTCAATATACGACTCAATAGCTGAGGCGTGAGATTGCTTAACATCTTCAGATGAGTTTGGAATACCCCCTAACTCTCTTTCAGTCTTAGATAACTTATTATAAGTTTTATCCGGTCTGTTTAAACAAAAGCCTCGGTATCCTCTATTTTTAAAATGATACAATAAACGAGGTTTATTATTTTCACATAATATTGGCATGCCATAAAATATACACGCCATTAAAACTTCTTCAAAAAATATCTCAGCGGTTTGAGGTCTAGCAATATATTCTAAAAAGAATTCATTACTAGGTGCATCATCCATATTAAATTTTGTCTGCCCATGTAAAGCTCCGTTAGAACCTTTACCTACTACAACTCCTGAAATATCATAAGAGTCACAACCAAACGATCCAATATGTTCATTGCCTGGATACATCTTTCCACCCTTCTTAATCACATTGTTTTGAAGAGAAGCTTTAGGGATGTAAGTTACAAAAAATCTACCTCTTTTATTTGGGCTCCAGATTACCTTAGAATCTTTTATACCATCTTTCCAATGGAACCCACCTTGAGTCATAAAGTGTCCCATATTTATAGAATCATTATAATCTATTTGCTGGTATATTTTTGTTAAATTAAATAATGATTGTTTGCTTTCATCTCTAAACGCATGTGACTCTGTTCTAGGAAACTGTCTATAAAATTCATTTAAAGCGTCAGGATCTGAAGTTAATGATTCAACCTCGTTAGTCCAGTAATCTACAGCCCCTTGAGTAATAGGCTCTTTGTCTATTCCTTTAATAGGTTTGTCTGGATTCTTGAACACAGGCATACCATACATGTCAATAAAACCTTCCATATTCCACTCCATAGGAATAAACAGATTATACAAACCGCTTTTTGTTTGTCCGTTAGAGTTTCTGTTTCTGCAATCAGATGACTCAAATAAATCTTTAAAATTTCTACCACCTTTATCTAACGCATTTGATGTAGATCCCATCATACATTTACCTATGACTTTACTACCTAATCTTAAACATGTTTTGGTTACACGCCAGTTGTTTAATATATTCTCTGGCCTCTCCCATTTACCACTTTCATCGTGTAACAATAACTGTAACTTCTCACCATCATAACTATTATCAGATGTATTCTTCCAGTCAATTGTTGTGTCTAATCCTTCAAGCTCCTCTTCACTTACTGTATACATATTCTTTTTAGTAATCTTAGAAGCTGGAACACGATAAGCTAATTCTGTTTTAGGCTTATCCATACCATCTTGTATAGGTTTAAAAAAGAAAGGATAGTTGTTTGATATTGGCACTATCTTATCTGTAAACATCTTCTTTGCATCCGCACCAGTTTTTGATAGTATACCTATTCTAGAATCTTTAGTTATTGTCGCTGTGTTAACACCTTCACACGAGCTCATAAATGAAAACCCAGAACGTCTTATTTTTAAATAACACATACCAAAACTTCTTTTATCAGCTTTGCATGCCTCCCAGAATATATAGAACAAACGATTTGCTTCTCTAAAGTCTGGATGACCAACGTCAATCTTTGTCCATTGTAAATACATATAATGTGTTCCTGTAATATAAGTAGGAACACCGTTATTCATAAACCAAAAACCTTCTTCTCTCCTATCAAACTCTTGTTCGATATAATCCACCCATTTGTTCTTGAATTGTATCGGAGCTTCATGCCATTGAAATATTGACTGTATTCTTTTTAATTCTTTACTTATTTCATGCGCCTCCCAATACTGATCATCTTTTTTTTTGGATCTTGAATAAACTTTTGTAGGAGCTTTTGGTAATGCAATATGTAGGCCATTTATTTCTATGACATCACCTATTTGACCTGACTTAGATATAACAACAAAATTATATTTTTCGTTATAACCATAAGTCCAAGTTCTTGCTTTATTCTTTGTAGATAAAACATTTTTTGGAACTACTCTAGTTAGTGTAGTGTATAAGTTATTTAGATCTTGATTCTGCAAATCCTTTAGGGGTATTATTTTTCTTTATATCACCACCCTCTAATAATTGCTTTTCGTCTTCTATTCTTTTAAGGATCTCAAAAGCGTCAAAGATAGCAAGCTTTTTAGTAGCAGCAGCATTTTTTAGTCTGTCAGCAGCTAACTCATCATCCTTATCGTATTTAATAATATCTTCTTTAGCTACCTTTATTAATTGTATAACAGCTTTTTCTCCAGCTTTTATTATTTGTTCTTTAATATCTTTAATATCCATTTACATAATCATAGTTATGTTATCTGTAAACATTCTATATAGCTTTTCATCTTCTACATAAAACTCATACTCAGACTCAGGAGTAAAAGACACTTCGTCTCCTACCTTTACACCTAAGTTTTTTAAGTCTTGATTGTTATATTTAACAACACCCATAAGAGGTTCTTCTTTTCCGGTCTTTCCTAAAAAAGATTTTTTTGGCGGAATAGGTTTTATAAAACAATACTTAGAATGGCTTTTCCACTCCTCTTTATTATAATACAAAAAAAATTGATCAAAGTCAATAAAGAATAAATCGTCTTTAAAAAAGCTTTTACCACTTTTCTCACGCCCGTACATGTCATTGTAATATTTAAAAACATTATGATGTACTAAAAGTATGTCACCTATATTGACATCTCCTGAATAATTTATTGGAGTTGACACCACTTGCGCATACCTATTAGCCGTTTTATGATCTTCTTTTGATACGCTAATTAAAAAATCTAAGTCTCCTATTTTTTTTACGTTATCATACCTAGTGCCGTTTACAGGACGTACAATAAATGAAAATGGAGATTGCATTAAAAGTTTATATTATATTCGATAGAAATAGGTAAGGTAGTTTTAAACTCTTTCCATATAACAATTTCTTTATTTTTTTCTATCCAAATCTTATATGAACTTGCGCCTGAGTCGTGCTGTATTAAATGAATAATATAAGATCCTCCAAGAACATCCTGCCCTACTATGTAATGCATAGCTCCAGACTTATAGTCTGCTCCTATTGAAATCTTTCTAATGTCCATTTAATTAAAATGTAGAATCTAATTTTAGCTTTCTGTATGTAATATTTATATATAAAGTTCCATTCCCTGCACTTGGACTAGCCAAACCACCTAATGTTATTCCTGCGTTTTCTGCAATAAATTCAGCAGGTGAAGGATCGTTTTTATATACTTTTTTACTTGCAGCGTTTAATAAAAGCAGTGGCAATGGTTCTTGAATACCGCCTTGTGTTATATTTAAAGTATTTACAAAATTATAAGGAGTTGATCCTGGAATCATTAAGCTTACAATTTGACTAACATCATACACATAACCGTCTCCAGGAGGAGCTAGCAATGTGTATGGTTGTGCTGCAATTACTTTTAAATAAGTTTCTGGAATAGCTATTGTAACGGACGTAGTATTTAAGCCAAATAAAGTTTGTAAGTTTTCTAACGTACAAGTTTTAGTGTTTAAATTATTCTCTGCATCTGTTAGCACAAAGTAATCCGGCAGTGTAGGAATTATACTTGAGTACGCTGTGGTATTACTTATTCTAGCCATTGTTTTATTTTATAGGTTCTGCTTCTACTGCTTGCGGTTTTTTAGTGACAATACCTGTTGCTAAATCAATAACAGCATCTTGCCCATATTTCTCCGCTAATTTTTTCTCTTCAATACCAAACGCACCTCTTAAGTCTTCTAAAGATTTTAGATTCATTTGCTGTCTTAATACATTATCAGCAATCTCTAATTTAGCTTTAGTAAAGTCTTGGTTTAGTTCTTGAATTTTTTTTAATTCGTCTTCAGTTAATTTAATTTCACTCATTTTAATTTATTTTTAATGTTAATTTAATTTATGTAAATATAGTAAATATATTATTCTTCTTCAACCGGCGGAATCGGTGCTGGGTTATCCCATGTAAAGTATAAATCTTCATCTATAGGATGCTTCTCTAAATCTATTTGTTTAGATAAACTTGCTTCCATGTCAGCTACAGGAAGCCCTGCTTTTAGCCAGCTAATAACTACATTCTCAAATCCTTCGTTATTAGCGTAAGGAACAAAAGGTGTTGACGGATCATACTTTAAAGAGTAAGTTCCTATTTGACTAGCGGTGTATTGCGACTCTTTGTCGTCTTGAGCGGTATACGTCCAGTGTACTGTGTAGATTACGTTTTGATTCCCATCTTCTTCGATACGGGCGTTCATTTGATTTATTGTCCATTTATAAATATTTGCCATTGTTTAATATTTTTACAAAGATATGAATTTTATAATTATGATTTATTGGTTTTTAATATTCTGTTTTAATATAACACTCCCAACCATGATCATTACTATGAAAACCAGAAAAACTTATTTTTATTTCATTTGTATTTGCCGAAGGTAAAGAAACAGTTACGCCAACACCACTAAAATCGTTTGTTGCAACCGTAACAAGTGTTACAACACCTGTACCAATTTTAGATGAACCACCCCCATCATTTCTCCAAATAATAATACCATCAAATAATCTAGTTGGCCAGCCTGATACTCTAAGTCCTAATGTTCCTCCAGACGGGTTAGAGCCAAAAAGAGCTACTGGATCAAAAGTATAATTATAACTAGATCCTCCATAAGAAACAAAAAGATTTCTTGGGACACGCATTGTTGATCCAGTTGCTGTTGCTGCAAGAATTTCTCTATAAAACAAAGCGTCTCCAGCATTGTTTATTGTTAATCTAGAATCTGATAAAGTAACATTATTACCATTTACTTCATTATTGACTGCTAATATTAATTCGCCACGACCTTGAGTTGTAGTTCTTTTAAAGAATATTCCTGCCTTTACATAAGTATTATTACTTAGCATACTAAAACCAATACTAGCAGAATCACCATCTGTGTCATTTTCGTTTACTAAAAGTAAATTATTCGCATCTCCTGATACGTCACCAGTTACAGTTAATTTTCTACCAGGCGAAGTCGTCCCGATCCCAACTTTTCCGTTTTTAAGAGCTATACTACCTAGAAAACCACCTGTTGAAGCATAATTTTGTATTTCTAAAAAATCAGCTCCACTATAAGCACCATTTATTTGAAAAGCAGCATAGTTAGAATCATATATT
>Ga0181401_1000211_pt1 | contig 24038 bp, 27 predicted proteins | sample 24SPOviralmetaG_FD_130130 | JGI IMG/M metagenome (GOLD analysis project Ga0181401, IMG submission 130130) | Marine viral communities from the oligotrophic San Pedro Time Series (SPOT) site, San Pedro Channel, CA, USA - 24 SPOT_SRF_2011-07-20 | ecosystem: Environmental > Aquatic > Marine > Strait...
ATTACCAGGTTCTGCTAAGAATCCATCTTCTATTGAGAAGTCAAAATTTTCTACTGCATCAACTGATATACTACCTTTATATACTCCACTTCCACTATCAGGATTTTCTGTTGCATCATATGACCAGAATCTATTTGAATTAGATTGGGAATTAGATTCTGTATATCGAGTTGTTAATGCAGCATCTGTATAGAAATCTTGACCTCCAATTACAAATGGTGAAGGTTTAAATGGTGCATCCATTAAACTACCTGTATACACTTGTCCATTTACTAATCTATCAGCTCTAGACTGAATGTATACTACTTGAGTAGGTGTTACTTGACTCCAATTTACATCATCACAAAATGAATCACCATGATTAGTTGTTGTTATACGCAACTTATAAACCCCAGGTGTAGCAGTTGGAGTTGGTGTTGGTGTAGCTGCTGTAGGTGTTGGTGTTCCAGTAGGCGTAGGTGTTACAGGTGTAGCCGTTGGTGTAGGTGTTGGTGCCGTAGGAGTTGGAGTTGGTGTTTCCGTAAATCCAGGAGGCGTTACAGTTGGTGTTGGTGTAGGTGTTCCTGTTGGACTAGGTGTAGGTGTAGGTGTTATACTACCATCACAAATTAAAGTTGAAATAAATTCTTGTGGTCCATTACCTTGACCATTTGTTGTCTCTAAATGTACAGTACCAGCACCAATAGGATAACTATTTGATCCTGAATAATCCCAGTTAGTACCATGATCAGATCCCATAACAGCAGAAGTAAATAATGTTGTTAAACTAGAATCAGTGTATATTGGTTGATTTGCTAAAATATTACCTCCAGTAGATTCAAGTACATAAATCGGATCATCACCAATTGAATAATCAGTTGATGTAGCTAAAATATAAACTGTTTTATTATATCCTCTATCATAATCATTAGAACATGGAGGTGGATCACCTGTCCATCCAGTTGATGTTTCATTTAATGTAATCTCATAAATGTGATTAAATCCATCAAATGTAGCTGTTGGAGTAGGTGTTGGTGTACTTGTTGCCGTTGGTGTTGGAGTTGGTGTACCTGTAGCTGTAGGTGTTGGTGTATTTTGTGCTAAACATTCAGTACAATCTGTATAAATAAAATCTATATCATTTGTAGATGTATCTAATGTTTCTTGAACAACTAACCAACAATCACCTAATAAACCATTTATACTAACTGCACTACCAGTAGCTAATGGAGTACCATAATTTCTTACAATTAAGTTTTGTGATATATCATCACATTTACTAACATTATAATATCTTAATTCTGTTGTTGGGGTAGGTGTTGCCGTAGGTGTTGCCGTAGGAGTACCTGTTGGTGTAGCCGTAGGTGTTGCCGTTGCAGTTGGAGTTGCTGTTGGTGTAGGAGTAAATCCTGGTTGTGTAACTGTAGGTGTTGGTGTTACTGCTGTTGGAGTAGGTGTTGCAGTTGGTGTAGCAGTTGGTGTTGGAGTAGCAGTAGGTACAGGTGTAGCAGTAGGTGTAGGTGTTATACGTGGATAATCACAGTAATCATACGTACCTACTGTTTGTATATTAATATTTCCTACCCAACCATATGCTCTATCATTAAATGCCTCTAACGTTGGTATAATATTGGTAATTTCAATATCATAACCTATTGATTGATTATCTGAGGCTGGACCCCATGTAAACCAACTTCCTACATCATATATTAAAGTCTCCATTCTTGACATTACATCAATTGGAGATTCATTTGACAATTTAGGTACATCTAAACAATATAGTTCAAATGATAATTGTCTTAATCTTGTTTCTTGATCATAACCAGGTGAAGACATAGGTCTTAAAAACACATACGGATATGCTATATTCTGAGATGATGCATCTAGATAATCTAAACTACCATGAGCAAAAGATGCTACATATAAATGTGCATCAGTTGCTTGTACGAATTGATTAACAATGTCTTTATAGGTTATGAACATGGTATTATTTATTTATTTCCACAGCCGCAGCCTCTTTTTTTTTTCCTGCTGCTTTAATCGGGGTCTTACCCGCCAATATTTCTGATACTTGTATTGCTGTAATATGATAACGAGCAGCAATTTGATTATTATTTAATCCTTGCTCATGTGCTTCCTTAACAGCTATATTATAATCCATCATAATCTTTATTTTTTAGGTTTACGTCCTTTTCTTTTACCTGCTGCCTTAGGTATATCATCGATTTGATCTGCTAATTCTTTAGCAGCTGCTTTTACATCTGATATTTCTTCTTTAACACGTTTTACTCTGTGTTTAATATCATCTTTAACTTGCGTTGCTTTAATTTCAAATGAATCAGGAATGAAATCCTTATCTTCGTCTTTGATTTTACCTTTGTGTAATGCAATAACATATACTGCTATTCCAATAATAATAACTGCTGATATAATATATAATAACATAATTAAATAATTTTTCTACGTTGTGTTTGTTCTTTTAATGCTTTTTGTTCTTCTTTAATCCAATCACTATCAATTGACATATAATTTAATACAAATGTAAAGTTTAAGTCAATGATACTTTTTTGCCCTGTGATATTGAGAATACCTGTGTTGGAGAGTTTATAAATTGTCGCAAACCATCCCCAATGTTCACTAAATGACTTAGATTCTCTATCATTAGACTCGTCTTCATCATCGTCTCGTCGTTGGTTGAAGAGGGCAGAGTACTCGTCAAGTACGCGCTTGCGCTGCCTAAAAAAAAACCCATGGCACCCAATGCATATTCTACAGGTAATTGTTTCATGTGTTCAGCTGCCTCAAATCTATTATCTGAACTATACTGTTTTAATTTATAATGTTTAAAGATATTATCTACTTTTCTCTTATGTAGTAATACTTTATGTGCTTTCTTCCAAAAGAAATTATTGAATATATGTTTCTTAATTGGGCGATATAATATAGCAGTTATTTCATGTAGGTTTTCTATTGGATCCTGACATAAACGTTCTAAATCAGTAAATTCACCTAATGACATAGCATTAATATTTGCAAACCCATATTCTATATCTTCGTATTTGAATATAGGATGAAATTCTTCTTTAATGTCTATTACCTTAGCTAAATCTTTGTATATAGTAGGTATTACACTTGTATCCCATTCTTTGATTTCATCAACACTTATATTACATAAAACAGAAATAATTGTAATTGTTTTTTCTAATTCAGTCAAGTGTTCTAGAGACGTTATCTGTTGATATTGCTCTATTGTAATAAAATCAGGTATTTCTACTGCTATCTTCATTATCGATAAATATTTGATTAATTTTATTTCTATTTGTTATCCGAATGCTACGTTTAAATCTAAATTACCACCTTTACCAACGTATATGCCGCCGGATTTTAAATTTAATCTAGCCTCATTAGCCATTAATAAGGCATCAACAGTATCATCGTGATGTCCAGTAGGGTGAGAGAATGACATTTTACCATTTGCTGAAATTTTATAAGTGTATAGTGATAATTCCTCATATAATTCAGGTGATAGATCTTTAGTTGGTAATTCAACATTCATTTGTTCAATATCCTCAATTAGTTTTCTAACCATTTGAGTTTTATTGTCTTGTGTTGTAGTCCAGGCTTGTACTTTTCTTACTTTAGGTTTAACTATATCATATAAACCTCTACCAACACCATTTACTTCGACATAACCTCCTTGTATATGGTATTTGCTAAGTGTTTGAACGACTCTTTCTGCCGCTTCGGTAATGCCGATACCATTAAATCTGTCCAAAGAGCATACTCTCCCTGATTCAGACATGACGCATACAACCGTATAATCGGATTGTAAACCGACATCAATTCCAACGAAACATCTGTCTCTTGTGGTTTCATAATTTCTTAGTACACAAACATTTTCTAAACCTCTAAATACATCACTAGATGCGTCTGTAAATTCAGCCCAATATTCTTGTCTAAAAATATCTCTAGGTAATGATCGTTCTTGTTCTTGTAAAAATCCATCATCAATATATGGTGAATCAAATGATGTACCAGAGAAACTTATATATTGGTCATTATCATCGCTTGTACCACGTAAATACACGTTATAAAACCAGTTACGACCCTTAGGCGTACTAATCATTAAACATTTTTTTCCAATAGCAGTTAACGTAGGAAATATAGCCTCGGTCATTGCATTTTCTTTTACGAATGCTGCCTCATCTACTATAATATAATTGAATGAAAACCCTCTAATTGAATCAGGTCGTTCAGCTGATAGGAATTGTATTGTAGAACCATTCATAAATTTGATTGTTAAATCAGCTTTATTCTTATGTTCTATTATTTTATGGGATGCATCAGCTAATTCTTGGAATACTTTTTTAGCTTGATTGTATATAGGAGATATCCATGCACCTTTTTGGTTTGGATTTTGTAATAACCAGTATATTAATAAGTTTTGTCCTAATAATGATTTACCAAATTGTCTGCCTGTTACAACAACACCAAATTTGTGTTTACTATCCGCAAATCCATTTATTATTGGCTTCTGACCCTGATGTGGGGTAAATAAAGTTACCTGCATGCTCGCTTATTATATCGTTACAACTAAACATTAATTTTTCTACCTGCATATTTTGCATTTCTTTCTAATTGACGTTTTTCCTTTAAGGCAATAATTTCATCTCTTACTATACAAGCCTTTTCATATAACTCATCTCCAACTAGTTCATCTAATACTTCTTCCATTGCATCAATCAATGTACCATAGAAATATTCTTGTGCATCATTTAATTTTATTCCCCCCATTGTAAGTTAACATTTTCTACTTTAACATCTACTTGTGAACGTTCAATTTCTGCACCTGATATTTTAGCCTGGTATTTAATAGCATCTAATTCAGTACGTCTATCATTTTCTTGTATTGCTCTAGCCTTTAGATTTTCTAATTCAACCATAGCTTTATCAACATGGCCTTTAATAGTATCATCTATTAATTCACCTACTTTAGCCATTGCTTTCTTCCACATACGATTAGCCTTAGTATGCCCAATACCTTTACGTTCAGTATACCATTGTGTAAATTGTGTCCAACCTGCTTTGTGTTGTAAAATGTATTCAACACATTGGTTTAGATCATCTATCATTTCTGCATCTGTTTCTCTCATTTAATGTCTATGTTTTACGATAAGTATTAGTTAATTAAATGTCTTAAATAACAGCGATCTAGGTATTTTCCAGGTCCAATTCGTATTATCTTCTAACCCGCCGGATAAAGTTACATATTCTCCTTCTAATATCCAACCAGTAATAAAGAACAACGCGTATGGTATTTTATTAGAAATTAATGGTTTATATGCAACATCTATAATGTTTAGATCCTTATCTAATTTAACCAGATAGTGATTATAACTCCTTTGCTCATACAATTTAGTATGAACCATATACATATATACACCTTCATCCTCAAACCAAATAGGAGCCGTTGATCCACCTACTTTACACGCGGCAGTAAAATACAATTCATTTTGTGGGAACTTATTATTGAATTGATTATCAACATCTATTATTTTTTCGAATTCCCAATCACCGGTGTGTTTGTATACTTTATAGTTGGGGCTGGTATTATATATGAAGTGTAATTCATCGTTATGTACGAACGGTAATAGATTTTTATACCATATTACCTCCTTACCGGCCATGAATTCCATTTTATTAGGTTCGTCAAATTCTAATTGTTTAACTACCTTATATTTCTCATCTAGAATAGCCGTTGTTGTATTCCAATTTTTGTCAATATATGAAGCAAAATGATATGGTTTGTTTTTATATACTACTGTTCTATAATCTTCCCATTTGCTTAATTCATCGTGTTTAATATTGCGAGTTTTAACGTCTTTCAACGTTAAATCTGCGTTGAAACTAAACTCATATAGACTACGACAATCACCTAATTCTTTCATGAATTTAGTGCGGTCTGTAAGCTCATCTAATCTGGCAATACCTTTATATCCGTTACCATTTTTCCATAATGATAAATTATGTGAGCAATATTCTGTTTTATATGTCTTTAATTCTTGTCTTGGTGTTTCATCTCGCCAACTGCCTTCAAATAAATGTGTTATATAAATTGATTTATCTGTGTCTTTACCACTAAATACATCATGTTTAATAGCCCCACTATGACTTTGATTACTACCTACTCTGTTTATTGATAATAATTGTGATCTACCATGTTGTATATCTGTAGTATAATCGTGGTAAATGCCGAAATGAGCTGTAACGTGTTTTGTAAATCTACCTGGCCCTGTATTTTGTAGTACTCCACCTACTGGATTATTAATTATATCATCTATAATTCTATTTAATGGTTCTGCTTTAGGTGCTGCTGCTATAAAATAATTTGCTACACTAACCATATTATCATCAGTGTTAACTCCTATGCCTTTAAAGAATTCATTATCTTTAGGTAAACATGCTTCTAATCCTGCTATAAATGTTTGACCATGTATCCAATTATCTAATGGTTGATTACAAAATGTATCAGCATCTACGTATACACCTCCATTTTCCCACAGATAACAATATCTAAAGAAATCAGTACGTTCACCTTTAGTTTTTAGGTTTTTATAAGCCGCATTATAAATTGATCTAGCAAACCAATTATTTACAGCATTGTCATCAAAATAAATTAAATCCCAATCAGGATTGTGTTTTTCAAAACTATCAATCATGTATTGATTTACATCTAATATATCTTTAGTTGTGTAAATTATTCTACGTGGTATATGATTGAATATTGTTTTGGCTTGAACATAATCCCAGAATTTTTTATTGCCTATGGCTTCCATCTCTTGTAGTTTACCTGGGTATTCTACATGTAAAATGTCTTTACCATCATATGTGTATTTTGTTCTAGCAAAGTCATGCTTCATTATTTTTAGATCTCCATGTTGACCTAATTCAAAATCTGCCTCTATATTATTGCCTAATACTTCATTTACAGATTTACCCATTAATGCAGGACCAGTATAATCTAAGTAAAACATTTCTTGTTTGCTTTGACAATTATTAACTATCCTATTAATCGCTTCTTTTAAGAATGGATGCTTGATAGACGCAGCAATAAATGCATTACCCAACCATTTCATAGCCATTGGGTCATCCCTCGTGATGATAAAATTATCTGTGGCCTCAATTAGATCATCTAAGGGCGTCTCACATATTGTATCTGCGTCTATATAAACACCTCCTTGTACATAAAGTACACACAACCTGAACAAATCGGCTTTGAATGCTCCTGGAACTAACGAATGGTATGATGTTAGTACTTCAGGACCGAAATGTTCCTTTATAAATTTTACTCTATCATGTTTATCAAAAAATGTATACTCGTAATCAGGATTTTTAGTTTGCCATGATAAGCATGCTTTAGACATACCATGAGGCAAATCATGAGTTTCAAATGTTTGATATATTTTCTTTGGTATCATAGTAATTGTTCCTTTCGTTCTGCCCAACCTTTAGATTCACTATGAGCCCAAACTATCCATTTATAAGGTTTTTTAATGTTAGCTTCCCTCCATATGTTAACCCAATCTTTTCTATTTACTTGTGCTTGAAAATTAGTTTCATCTTTTCTAAATAATTCATTACCATCTTTATCTTCGAAAATAACAGCAGCAAAATTATAATCTGTTTCTACAAAATCATTACCGTGTATATCTATACAATGTTTAAATTTTAAATTAAATTCTCCATCTGGATCTTGACCTGGTAATTCGTTCTTTAATGTTGATTGTTTTACTGCTCTATCATTAAATCTAATACCAGCATAATTTTCCCAATCAGTTATTGTACGTTCTATTCCTAAACCATATTTGGGAAATAATTTTTTACGTTGACATGGAGCACATTCACCATCTACACCTAATAATTTTCTCATTCGCTCATGAGATGCCTTATTAACCTCATTCCAACCACTATGATTATCCCAGTGTTTAGTTCTACCTTTTCTAGTGTATTCGTGATAAGCTATAATTTTATTAGGGTGAAATAAATCATAACCATGTGTGTATGCCCTAACTGCTATACTAATTTCTTCACCATGAAAATATAATTCAGGATCATGTTGTACTTCCTCAGCAAATTTACCTGTAGTAAATGCAAAGTGTGCTGAATAAAATCTAGCAGGTACTGGTTCTTCAGGTTGATTATCTAAATAATAAGGTAAAAAGAATATTACACCTTCAGGTGTAAATCTATCAAATTGCATTGCCCATGGTACTTTAACTCTACCTGCTGGATCATTATCTGGATCAAATGAAGATATATAACTTGTTAGTAATGGTTTTTTATGACCTTTCTTCTTTAGACCTTTGTACATTTTAATTAGCTCAGTATCCCAATTATCTACAAATCTATGGTGTGAATCTAATTGTAAAGTATATTCTTCACCATCATATAATTGTTGTATTTGGTTTCTAGCCCAACAAGCACCTTTAGAATCCTTGTAGTCTATATCTATAACCTTTATTCTTTTATCATTTGCATAATTAGCTAAACTATCCCATTCATCTTCATCTCCATGTTGATGTGCAATACCTACTACTAAGTTTTCTGGTTTTTTAGCTTTATCAAATAAATCCTCTAATGTTGGGATTAATTGAGGGTCTCTATAACTTGCAATTTGTACAAAAATTTTATTTTTTTTCATCCACGTTTTGTTTTATCTTCTACTATTCCATCATCATATAATGGCATGTCATTAAAAATTCTACGTTTGGCTTCATCAATATTCCAAACATATTTTTTATGTTCTTTTTTTAACTTCCAATTTGTTATCTTGTCAAGTGATATCATTACTCTGCTCATTTTTAAGTTCTTTTAAGTAATCTAAAACGATTTGTTTAACCAATAATTTAAAGCGTTTTTCACGTTGTTGTTTACGTGCGCTAAACATCATCGTAGCCTTTGCTACAATATGTTTTCTATTGATAAATAGAACCGTCAATAACGAGGTGATTACTAAACTAGAAACCCAAAATATTATATATAATTCATTCATGAAAAATCAACTTTACCTGCTAATAATAATTTTAGTCGTTTTAATGCCTTTTTTATATCCTTAGATAATGTACTTTGTGTTATGCCTGTATTTCCGGCTATAAATTTTATAGTTTTATTTTCAAAATAATATTCTTTTAATATATACTGGTCATAAAAATCTAAGGATCCCATTGCCTTCTTTAATTCTTCATTATTAGCATCCTTTTGTTCCCAATCTGAGTGTAGTGTTTTATCATGGGCTTCAACACTAAATTCATTTGATTTAGTAGAGAATTTTCTGTATGTGTGGAAAAACATTGAGGTACTGGATTTAATACTTAATGCCATACCTCTTGTTAAATAATTTTCTGGATTACCATTTACTATGATATCATATTGTTTGTCTAGATCCATTTTTCTAAATGCTTCCCAAACATAAGGGATAATGTCATCTCCCCATTTATCAATTGCTGCCTGAGAATAACCACAGACTTTTATAACATTTATTTTCATCTGGTTATAATTATCAACTAACCATTGATTAATAACCTCTATTTTTTCGTCTTTTGTCATATAATCTTGAAAACAGTGACAGCACTAAGAAACAAATACCAATAAGTTATGCTCAGTGCTGTATGTAAAATTCTAAGTTGCTCAAATATACAACCATCCCTCTGTATTGCCTAGTTATTCTTGCCTTTTTCTTATCCCTTTCTTTACCCCTATTATAACTATGACAAAAGTCTTCAAAAACATATTTCTTTTATATTACTTCTTAAAGGCAATAATAAGGGTGGGGAAAACGAAGGCTTATAAAGGCTATAAATGATAAATTTATATAATTATCTTTTTAAGACTTATCGAGAAGTTAATAACTTATTTTTGGGGAGACAAATTATCTTGAAAGATCTGTTACAAATGTATTTGCTCTAGTATAAAAATTACCTGCTTCTGTTGAAGTAAATCCTTGTCCTACTGTAGCAAGAGCATATCCTCTACCTGATTGACCATCACTTACTGAAGTACCTGCTCCACGATAGGAACCACCAAGTGCAATTGTATTAGAACCCCAACTTAAACTTGTATCTATAGTTTGAGCACTTGAAGCCTCTAAAGTAGTACCTCTCCATACCTCAGTAGTATTAGATAAGTTATTACTCATGTAGAAATTTTCTGCTGGTGTATGGGAATCTGTAGTATAATTTAATGCATTAAAACAAGCATATTGAGTTGAATTACCATATGAAATAATTAATGCCCAATCATCTCTATCACCACCACTACCTCTAAAAGCACCTAAATCGTAACCTCTTACATTATTAACATTATTACACCATACAGCTAAGTGTGTACCATTTGTTGGTCCATAATCACCTGGTTCATTATAAGTTTGACCAAAATCATTATTTGTAGTACCACATGTTACACCATCTGAATTAAATGTATTTGTACCATACCAAGTAATTCTATAAGCAGCATTTGTATCTTGTGGGTCTTTTAAGTTATATTTACAAGCATCAGCATCTGAACCTACAAACGGATAGATAGAATCCATTTTAGTCCATAATGAATCAGCCTTAAGTCCTACAACTAAATCATTTACAGCATCTTTTTCAGTAGTAGTTAATGTTATACCCTCAACAGTTTCTATTTGAGTAAAAAATGCTTGTGCATCAGTATCAAATGTTGGTGCAGGTGGTTCTGGGTATTGTAAACTAGTAAAAGCTCCGTATGATAGCATATTTTATAATTTTAAGTTATATAACTCTACCTAAAGTAGTTTGAAAATCGATTACTGCAGTACTAAAACTACTTACTTGAGCATCAGATAATCCTTGACCCATACTAGCAAATGCACATTCTCCACCAAAGTAATTTCCATTTGGTGATGGTGGTGATGAATTGTTAGTTGATCTATCATTTAATATAATACCTGCTGGTTGTAGACCTGATGAACCATTATTTAATGTTGTCTCTAATGTACCATTTGCAAAGAATTTAGATTGATTTGAAGCTATTCTTGAACTAACCCAAAATTTTCTCATATCAGTTGGTAAACTAGTTCTTTGGATTTGTGTTGCTGAATTAGTTTGTTGTGGTGCATAACCAACATTTCCATTATAGTTAGGTGTAAACCACATTCTAGTACCATAGTTATGTCCTATACAAACTCCTTGACCTGTTGTTCTTACATAATATGAAAGGTGATTACTATTTTGAGTCATATTATTAGCATTAACAATATAATTACAATCAGCCCAAGCATTACCAGTTGGATCTGCTCCAGTTGAACTAAATGTCCAACTATTGTTAAATACAATTCTATGTGCAGCATCTGTATCTTGAGGATCCTTTAAGTTGTATTTACAAGTAGTTGCAGTTCCACCTACCATAGGGTAAATAGCATCAAATAAAGTCCATATATTAGCTGCTTTAAGATCTACTACAAGTGTATTGACGGCAGTAGCATCAGTACCAGTGATACCAGTTGCAGTAATAAATGCTTGTGCGTCAGCATCAAAAGCTGGAGCTGAACTCCATACTTCAGTACTTCCTAAATAAGCTTTATCAACATCCGTACTTCCAATTTTTAAATCGGCACTTGCTAAATCAGTACCACCTAAGTAGATATCTGCCATATTATGTTACAATATAAAATGTATTTGCATCTGGTGTTGCAATAGCGGCATATTCCGCTGTTGTTAATGTTATAATGTGTTGTACTTCAGCTACTGAAGTATATGTGTCTGTAGAATTTGTTACAATACCTGTTATATCAGCTCCTGCTATTGTTTGTAATACATGATTATTTCCTAAGTGTACAAATGTAATTACGTTAAGAGCACTTGTATCATAGCTACCTAATTTCTTATCTATTGTCATTCCTGACACTGTAGGTTCTGCTGTATCTTCGTGGAAAATTACTGCAGCCGCCCCAACTACTGCATTTGTAGTACTTAGCGTTATATTACCAGTAGCTCCCGTAGCAGCTGTATTATATATGGTACCAATTGCATTATCAAATGATAATGTTGTACCTGTATCAGTAGCACCAGCAGGATCACCTGCTATATCTTGGAATGTTAATACTCCTAAACCATCTGTTACAATTGCTTGACCATCTGTTCCATCTGAAGTTGGATAGGTAAGTGAATTAATTACTGGAGCATTATCAGCTATTAAAGCATGTGAAGCACTTATTGCTGTATCTGCTTGTAACGCATGGCTTGAAGAAATTGCAGCATCAGAATTTAATGCATGTGATGCACTTGTAGCTGTTGCTACTGTTCCATCTACATTTGCTCCTGCAACATAAGAAGCAGTATTAGCTGTTGTAGCAATATCAGCATTTACTGCATGTGAAGAAGAAATAGCATTTGTAATACTACCATTAATTGTTCCTGTTACTCCTAAACTACCAGTTATTTCTGTATTTGATCCTAATACAATTGTAGTACCATCATCTGAGATATTAGAATCTTCTAAATGATGATCTCCTACTCCTTTAGGTATTCTATCTTGAGTAATATATGCGGGGGCACCTTTGGTAGCATATTCAGGTCCAAATAGCGCAACACCAAAGTGTGCTGATCCCGTTACGTCTTTTTCAAAAAACCAATCATCGGTTAAACCATCATATGCAAATGATGATGTATTATTTGCTGAACCAGAATCATAAACAGCTAAACCAGCATATCTTTCATTTGGTGTATCATTGTTTACTACAATAAAGGCATCACCAATTATTTTAGCACTACCAGTAATACTTTCTAAGTATCCAATACTAGCACTGTTAAAAGTAGCAAATGATGCTGTAATAGAGGTTACATTTAAATTAGCAGATGAAATTACATCTAATGCTAAACTTGCTGTTCCTACTGTTAATGCATCTTTATTTGTTGCTGCTGCAACTCCATCTGCATTACCTACCCATAAATGATCTTCTGCAATATTAGGTAAATCGTTTGATCTACCACTACCTTGTATTACAATTTCTCCATCAGTAGCATCCACTTTACCAACTACACCAATATTCTGTATTAGTGCTGAACCTGTTGGTTTAGTCTGAGTAAAGTTACCATTGTGTACATAAATGTTTCTACCTGCTGTAAATCCATCTGTATCTACTCCTATAATTCTACCTGTTACTGTAGCTTCACCAGTAGCGTTAGTTGCTATCTGTACCTGTGAAACTGCAATAGCTGGCATTGTTGCTGCTGAAGTATTAGATGCTGGTGATACATTTATATTCTCTCCAGTTACTCCTGTTGCATATAAAGGTGTTCCTTTTGCTATTATTCCTCCAGAAGTATTTTTAACATTAATTACTACTTCCTGTGTAGTATCTGAATGTGCCGCTGATATTGCTCTAGATGCTGATATAGCACTATCTGCATTTATTGCATGAGAAGAACTAATAGCACTATCTGCACTTAAAGCATGTGATGCACTTACTACGTTATTTACGGTTAAATCAAATGTACTTGCGTCGGCCTTCTCAAATGTAATAGTAGCATCGCTAATAGAAGCAGTAAGTAATAAACTACCGGTATCTACAACAGGCACATTTAAGGCAAATGATGCTGTTTGTGCAAATGATGCTGATGTAGCATTGTCTGCTTGTAATGCATGTGATGATGATATTGCATTATCTGCATTTAAAGCAATAGAAGCAGTATCTGCATTTATTGCTGTTGTTGCTTGGTTAGCAATTGATGCTATATCTGCTTGGATAGCATGAGAAGATGTAATTGTTAATTCATCTACTTGACTACCTGTAGCCGTACCAATTGTACTACCTGATATTTGTAGTAATTGTTGAAATGATGCGGATATCGCTAAATTGGAAATGTCTTGTATCGCCATCTGATTATTGTTTTAACGGTGGGTATTGTGGATAAGCTGAATCAACAATTGGTATACCTGCTCTTCTAGCTAAGTTTAAGAATCTTGCTCTTGTATTAGATGAAAAAGTAATAGGTGCACGATATTGTGAACCATAATCAGCTATTTGTTGATATAATAATGTATTTTCTGATAATTCTGGGAAATCATTTTGTGTTTCAACTAGATATTTAGATAATCTATCAGCATAGTATTCAAATTTATTTCGAACACTTTGTCTTTTCATTTCATAAGTTGATTTATCTACACTAGATGAATTTTCTCCACCTTGTGGTGTTAATAATCCATTATTACGCGTGCGTATAAACGTATTTTCCAGTATATTATAATAGGAAGCATATAATAACATATCTTGTATGTAATCATTTACTAACGTTTGGTAAGCACCAGTAAGTGAATCTGCCTGTACATCACCAATTAGTTTTTGATACAATAAAGTACCAATAACACGTTGCAACTCTATATCTTGAGCCTCACGTATAGCATTTTTTATTAAGTCTGCATCCAGACTATCATTGATGTCTGTATATTGCTTTACTTTTGTCCATGAAATTAATAATGTATCAGTCATCTTATTCTAGTGTTGTTTCTACTTTATCTTCTATTTCAGCAATTTCTTCTACATCTGCTTCTTGTGATGTTACTACTTCAGTTTCCCCATTTAATTCACCTTCATATAATGGATTTTTCTGTATAACACCTAATGTTATATCATCATAATTGTATCCTAATATAGTTTCAAAGCAAGATAAAATAGATTGTTGAAATGGTAATACTACAGTATTTAAGAATAATCTATATGCTGTTTCTAATTCATCAGCATTATTACCTAATCCAGTGTTTTCTTTAATACCTAATAAAGCAGGAGAAGTAATTCTATGTGATGTTAATATCTTTTGAACTACCATGTCATTCACGGTAGTATAATATGTGTCACCACCATTTTGATTAATTGGTGTGATTACAGGAGCATTAGCGGGATCATCAACGTCTATATACATTAGATTTCCTGCATTATTTGTTCCTGAATATTGATCTCTCAACATTTGTTCTATAGCCTGTCTTTCATCGTCAGTTGCATTAGTAAATGTTGTGATAGATAAGGATGGTGTTAAACCATTCTTGATGTTGTTTATATGGAAATTATCTACCTCTTGATCTAAATCTACTACTTTAGTACCTGAAGCATAATCAGGTAAGGGATAATATTGTTTTCCTGGAGAATATGGTTGATGAACATATATTTGTTTTGGTTCATCTATTTTTGTGTTAGGATTGTATATGGGTAAAAATGGAATATCATCTAAATCCATTATAGTGTTCATCCTATGTGTCTTAGCCCAATCATCATAGACATAATAGCCGGGGCATATATTGCGGTAGTTTTTTTCTTTTGCTCTTATATATGAAAAGTCAATATGATATACTTCTGATATTCTAGATCTATCTTTTGACCATATAACTTCTAAAGCAAAACCACCAAATAATTTATAATCTAAAGCTACTTTATTAAATATGTCATTCCATGACTCATATTTGTTAGCTCTTTCTAATGCGAATTCTTTATCAGAAGTTAATCCTTCTCCTTTAACAGCTTCTACAATTGCATTTACACATGCAGCATGTGTTGAACTGTGGTTAAATAACTCGATTAAATAATTGGGATAGTCATTAGTGACACCCCATTTTATAAATTTATTATCTCTTTTTTCGCTTGCATATTTCTTAGAATATGAATCTCTTTGAATATTTGCGAATTTAATTTTATTAGCCATTGTATACTGTGAAATTTGATTCTTCTTCAAATTGGTGTTTATAAACTGGGTCATAATCTGATCCAGATACTAATGCTCTATCTGATTCTAATAATTCTCCAACTTCTTGTCCTGCAGAGTAATTAATCCAATCACTTGTTTCATTAGTCCAAGTAGATGTTGCATCAATCCAGATGTCACTACCACTAATTTCCAACTCATAAATATTAGCATCATATTGTCCCGAATTGGTAGGAACATATTTTGATTCTATTTCATATAAAACCCAACCACCATACTTACTTGTTTTATTAGAAATTATAGTAGCATCAATAGGAGTAACTTCCCCTGAGAATGAAGAAGTTAAATATAGTCTCAATAAACTACCTGTATACTGTGTATTTAGATATACTGTTTTATTTTGAATTTCAGAACCTGATGCGTATTGAAGTTGAATCATAGTATTATTTTTATAATAATAGAAGAATGGGTTGCCATATTATGACAACCCTTTTCTCCTAAGTATTAATTAGCCTAGTGTTATTCCCGTAAGAACGTCTGCTAGACTTGATCCGCTAACTTCACTAGCAGGAAGTGGTTCCTGTCCTGTAAATGTTAGAGAATATCCATTTAGATCGCCAAATGCGGTTCCAGTTTGACCAGTTCCACCTGATAATGTCATTCCGTTTTGTTGTCCTGCTAAGAATAGCACTCCAATTCCATCGTCTTGTCCATTATTAGTTTCAACCACTACTTTTAAAGCTGGATTTTGTGCCAATACTTTAATTTGATTTCTTGTAGATGATTGCATTTTATGGAATGGTGCGTTTACTACTTGTTCGTAGAAAACTGTACCATTTTCAGTGGATGCGTTAATGGTTTCTGTTAAATCACCTGTTTGTTTTGCAAGCTCAAACTTATAAAAAGTTCCTGCTCCATCTATATCAGTGATGTATCCATTTTCGTATCCAGTTACTGTATCAATAGAACCAGAAAGGATATAAATGTTCTTTATTCCTCCGGAATTATCTCGGCAACCGAGTGTAAATCCTGATGTAATATCACATGCCATAATTTTCTGGTTTTAAAGGTTCAACATTAAACTAGATCGTTACTCACCCAATTTTCCGGATGACCGATCTGCATTCCTAATTTATTTCTCAATCTGTAACGTAGAGTATCAGTGTTGATATCATACCATAGTGAGAAGTTATTTGTATCGCTAATAAGATCAGTTCCTACAAAAGCATCAGATGCTTTACCTAGTACTACTCTTTCAGATGCTCTTAGTCCATAAGTACCAACGATTTTTACGTTAGGATATCCTGGTAGTGGCACTTCATAGAATCCACCTCTTTTAGCTACTGTAGTAGGATCAAAGTGGAACAAGTTTTGTGTAGTTAAACCACTGATTACTCTTTGGAATACAGAAGTACCCATAAAGAATGTTAAATCATCAGCATCTAATACATTTACATTAGCATCAGCTAACATTGCAGTTAATTGATCATATGCAGTTGCAGCAACAATAGCAGTTGCACCAGTACCTGTAGCAGCTACTACTCCAGTAGTGTTACCTGAATCGATGATATATTTCAACCCACTAGAGATAGGAGTAAGACCAGCTGAATAAGCAGATCCTGAAACAGCATTCCAGATAAAGTTATCGTTGTCTTGTTGTACTTTAGCTACTAGGTCAGTTGTTACATCTCCTAATAGTTTAAAAGTTTCTTCATAAGAACCAGCAGGTAGTGCAGAGACACCTAGGTACTTAGAAGTTAATGATTGTAGGTTCATAGAATCTAGGAACGTACGTTTGTTTACAGTGATGTTTCTCTGTGTAAAAGAAATTGAACCAGTAAAGTTAGTAACTGAATCTCCACCTTGTGCATAAGGATCAACTGAGATTAGGTTAATGGGTTCTTCAAATTTTATTCCTTCCTGAATAGAAACGTACTCTGCTGTGTTGCCTTTATAAACTGTATCTAATACAATTTTACCGGCTACTTCATTATTGAAGTCAGATAGTGCGCTTACGTCAAAAGCCATAATTGTGTAATTTTAATAATTAATTTTTGTTTTTCATTTTGTTTAACATGTTCTCATAACGAGTTTTAGCTCTTTTATTTGAGAACTTATCAGCAGTTGAAAATTTACTGCTAGCAGCAGGTATTGTTTTCTCTTCAGCTGGTTCAGAAGCGAATGAGGACATTTTTTCTTTAATACCCATTACTTCTTTTTCGATTTCCGCCATTTTTTCATCTACTTTAGTCATTTTTGCTTCAACGACTTCGCCGATTACTTCAATGATGTCTTCTAATTTCGGGCCTTCTTCCATCATATCCTCGTCCTTAGCTTCTTCGAATTTTTCTTCTACTTCTTCTTTAACCTCATCTTCTGTAGTTTCAGCAGACATTTCCTCTTCTACTACAGTAGACTCAGTTTCCTGAGAGGACATTTCTTCTTCTTTCACAGATTCTTCAGCTAAATCAGCAGAACCATCACCTTCTTCATCTGGGTATTTAACACCAGTTAAAGTACCCTCAGCATCAACAATAAGTTGAATACCTGATTCGGTAACATGTTCTCCTTCTGGAGCTGCTACTTTTTCTCCTTCTTCTGTTTCTACAAACAGTTTTTGACCTTCAGCAAACTTACCGTCTTTGTCATTAGAGATTTTAGTACCATCTTCCAGTTTGGCAGAAGCAAATTCTTCAGATACTTCGACAAGATTAAAATGTTGTTTGACCAACTCTTTTAACTCATTTTTAGTCATAATCTAAATGTTTTTGCGAATTAATGATAATTGATTTTATCATGAATAAATATATAGATAAATTATTTTCAAAAAAATTTGGCTACCTAGTGTACTTTTCTTATCTTATATATAGTTATAATAAAACAATATTATGGAAACTAAATGCTGTACACAATGTAAACAAGTAAAATCGTTAGATTTATTTTACGATCGTACAAATGGTCGTAAACAATCATGGTGTAAACAATGTCAATTAAAACAATTAAATGATTATTGGAAAACGCCTGAAGGTGTAGCCTATAGAAAACAATACTATTCTGAAAATAAAGAAATATATGCAAAGGCTGCTAAGAAATGGGTAAAGAATAACAGGAAAAAAGCAAATCAATTTGTTTATAACTGGTATGAACAACATACTGAACAATTTGTTGGTATACAAGACAAATATCAATCTAAAATACCGCCATCTGTCTACTGTATAAAATATGATGATGAAGTAATTTATGTTGGTAAAGCTCGTAAACCATTAGCCAGAGTAAATGTGCATTTATCAACTATAAAAACCGATAATAACTTAAGTAAAGTAAATAAGTTGCATAGCTATTGTGGCTTTGATAAGTCCCGTTTTAGCTACGAGTTTCTAGAGGAAGGTGAATATGATAAATTACTAGATATAGAACGTTATTATGAAAATTTATATGATGCTAAAGGCAATTATAAACGTATATTTGGTAAAGTTAAATCAATAAACCAAATATTAAAAGATATAGGTGGTAAAACAGCTTATGAGAAATATCATAAATAATTTGGCTATCGTTATAATGGTTCGTATATTTACGTATAAATAAATAAATAAAAGTTATGTTCAAAACGCAATTAGTTACAAGTAAAGGTGATGTTATTAAAACATTTATTTCATCATCAAGACCATCAACCAGATTTGGTAGTGAAGGTGTAGAAGTTAGATCAAATGATAGTAATAATGATTTTACTATTATGGGATCATTTAATGTTATTATAGAAACTGCCTAATGAAAAAATTAATATTATTAGCTTTGTTGTTTGCATCATGTTCAAAAGATCCCATCTGTGGAGAGGTCACAGGTGGGGGCGTAAATAGATTTACAGGTGAACTGTATTTAGAAGTTGATGGTCAACGTGAATGGGTAGATATGAAAACCTATGATTCGTTTTATATAGGAGATTCTATATGTTTAGATTAATCTATATTAGAGGCTTGTCTAGCACATACTGCTAGACGTTGTCTTATATTAGGATATTCGTCTTTCATTATTGTATCTTGCATACAACGTTTAACGAATTCATCTCTTGTTTCTGATGGTTTAATTACTGGTAATGGCATTGTTTAAAATTAATTTATCTCTGAATATGCCTTCAACACTAAAGCCTTTAACTTTACCTGTTTTAACATAATCATCCCATACTTGTTTGTTATTTACTTTGTATACTCCAAACCAACTACCTTTAGATAGTTTATAGCCATAAGCAGCAGATTTATCTTTTTCTGGATCATCTACAAGCCATGTCTCTACCAATGTTATATCACTTACTTTTTGATCAGCATTATGTTCTATGTTTACTGAATCAATTTGTTTGTTTTGCATTAGTTTATACGATAATTTTTTAATACCCTCAGCATCAAAGAAAACATAATATTTGTTACCTTCATCATCAACACGAGGTATTAATTTATCAGCTATCATTAATGGACCAGCTAATATTTGTTGGTCTTGATTTATAGCACTAAATCCTTCTTTAACAGTAGATACTTCTTCATTTAAAACATCTTGAACTACTTTATAGTAAAGATCATAAATGTTAAAATCATCAGGTTTTTGAATTTTACGTAAGCCTTTAGTATATTGTCCTACTACTTTACCTGATTTAAGTTTAATAATTGCTAATGGATTATCTTTAGTAGGTTTAAATTCAAATGATGTACCCGGTATTTTTACAGTACCTTCTACTCTAATATCTGTTATTTGTCCTCTTGATCTATCTTTATCTTTAGTTTTACCTGCAAATCCAAATGATACAAAATCACCTACACTAAATCCATCTGCTGATTTAACAAAATAATCTCTAATAATTTCTTCATTTTGTTTTTCTAATAAACCAGCTTGTCTTAATTTTTTTTCTGCCCATGGTAATGCACTAGGTCCACCCCATAGTAAATAAGATATGTAACCACATGCTTCATAATCTTTTCTTTTAACAGCTAAATCATAATTATCTCTTTGACGTAACAAAAATGAACGCATACGTTTGATTGTATCAATTGTTACATTCTTACCTTGAGCTAATTGTTGAGCACGTTGTTTTCCAACTAATGTGCCACATTTATTTCCCAATTCTTTATTGCGTTTAATTCCTTGTTCGGCCGCCTTGCGTGCTGCTTGAGGGTAATCATTAAATGACGCGAATTTATGTTCTGAAAACATTAAAAAATCCATTTCAATAGCTGGTTCTTCAACCAATGCTACTGCATCTAATCCTTCTAAATCGTTTTCTTCGTCAATTGTTAATTTAACTATTTTCATCCTATTCTTCGTTTTGAATTTAGTCGAGCAGATGCTTCTTGTGATGATGATACATCTCCACTTACAACATAAGCTCTAATCATTTGATCCCCTGCATTTACTTCAGGAGATACTCCTGATGGTGGTGCTGAAGGAACTGATGCAACTCCTCTACCTATGTTTGCAGATGGTGTTGGTATACTACCTCCTACACCTTTAGATGCTGATTTAGCACCTTTAACTGCTGAAACAACTGCTGCTATAATACCTGCTGCTTGAACTGCGTATGCTATAAGTAACGGAATATTTTGTGGGAATCCAACCGCTGCTGTTTTTGCTGCACCTGTTGCTGTAGCAACTGTTGCTTCTGATGCTTTTAAAGTAGAGAATGTAATGGTTTTCTTTGCTTCCATTATCAATTCTTTAGCAGCTAATACTTGTTTTGCAATTAATAAACCTCTACCTACTTTTGTTTCTGCACCTGCTAAAGCAATCATATTATCAAGTGAATTAGAACGTGCTGCATCTAATTTCATTTGATTTTCTATAACGGCTACAGCATATTCACCATCTGCATTTTGCTTTTCTTTGTTAATTATTTTAACACCTGTAGCTACAACTGCTGCTGTTTCAACTTCTTTTAAACCTGCTGATGTAATAGCATTTACTGTTGTTACTTTTTCTCTAACAACTGTATTTGCACTTTCATCTCTAATACGTTTTTGTTCAGCAGCATTTAATGCTAGTATTTCTGTTTCCTTAGCATATATTGCTTCTTTCTCAGCAGCATTTGTTTTTAATTGTAATAATTCTGCTTCTAATAATTTCTTTCTCTCATCATATATTTCTTTAGCTGATGCTCCTGATGCTTGTAGTATTGCTAATTCACGTTGTGTTGCTGCAATTAATTCTGAATTAACTTGTTTTGCAGCCATTAAAGCACGTTCTGCTTCATCAGGTAAAATACCTAAGAATTCTAATACAGGTCTAGCTGCATCAAATAAAGCATCAAATGAACTTTTAATAAAGTCAATTGCTTGTCCTATAAATGGAACATTATTAGCAAATCGTTTTGCTGCCTTAGTTATGTCATCCCAATAGGCTATAACTGTACCTAATGCTACTATAAAAGCACCAACTCCAGTAGCAATTAAAGCCTTTTTAGTTGTACTACCAAATAGTTTAGCTGCTATACCTGATTTTTTCATTACAGTACTAAACTGCATAAATCCTTCAGATACATCTTTTATACCTAAACCAACAGCAATTGCTGAGGCTGCTTTAGCTTCAAATTCACCAAATCGTTCTGATTCAATACCTAAAGCACCTAATGTACCTACTGCTGCTGTTAAACTACCAGCAAATATTTTAGCTGCACCATCAGCAGCCATTAATTTATCTTCAAACTGTAGCCCTGTAATCGCATCATTAACCTTATCTAATTCTTTAGTTAATGCCTGAGATTGTTTTGATAATTCTTTAAATGCCTGACTACCAGCAGGAACATCTCTCAGTTCATCATTAATTGCTGATAATTCGTCTTCAAGTTGACCAAGCGACTTTATTGCCGCTTGATCATTGACTTTTACATTATATTCTAAAGTTGTGGCCATACTAATAAATAGTTAGTTTGATTATTTTAAATTTGTTATGGAGGACAACTACCACAACTTGTATGGAATGAAACAAAAGTTGCTTGGTAATCTACAATTCCACCAGTATAGTTATTATCTATAATTTCCCAACATTTACCATCTAAGAATGCACCACTACTTTGTAATTTAAGTGCTGCTCCATTAAAGAAATTACTTGAATATTGAAATTCAATATAATAAGTATTAAATTGACCACATTCTCTAATTTGCATTCTTTGTGTTGGAACAGTTGCTGTTGGAGTAGGTGTAGTTCCAGTACAAGGAACATTAGTACCTAATGATCCACCTGCATTAACTATCCTATATGTTGTTCCATCACTTAAAGTATAACCTCCTGGTACTGGATTATTAATGTAAGGATCAGTCCAAACATATGTTGCAGTTTGTAATTGTGTTCCATCAAAATAGTAAGTATTTGTTGGTGAACTTAGCAAACAAGCATCAGGATTAGGTGCTCCAGTAGTTCTATATCTTACTGTTATTGCAGTTCTAGCTGAAGTTGGTGTTGGAGTAGCCGTAGGAGTTGCTGTAGGCCCTACAGGTGTTGCTGTTGGTGTACCAGTTACTGTTGGTGTAGGTGTGGGTACTGCAGATGTTGCTGTAGGTGTAGGTGTTATTGTAACACATCCTGTAACAGTTACTGCATTTGTACATGTCCCTGTTGAACGAATTATGTAAGTATTATAAGGAGTTACTGAATAACCACTTACTAATTCTGATCTTGAAACCCCACTAGCCAGCAAGTTTCCACCTACCTCACTTGTGTGGTATATGTCAAATGGGCCTACTGATGCTCCCATCGTCGTTGCTGTTAATATTACTGCCATATTATTTTATTTAATATTAATTTTATTATTTTTTAACATAATGTTTCACCTGTTCCTACTGTACCTAAACTATTTGTTGATGTCCAATAGTAATCATTTGCTCCATCATTGTAAGAATAGAATCCACTTCCTATAAAGTTAGTGTATGTAGCACCTGCAGCATATACTCTATCACCTGATTCTATAAGGGCACCTGTATTACCACTACGTTTCAATAATCTAAATGCTCTTAATTGAGTATATCCACAAGCTGTAGTACTACTTCCAGCACCTCCATCATTTGGATCCCAACTTGAATCAACTACTTTAGCATTGAAATCATAGAATGTACCACATACTCCACTACCTTGTACTGCAGTATCTCCAGGTCCATATTCAACAAAGAATAATGGTAAATCACCTTGTACATCACTTAATCCCCAGTATCTGTCAGCAGCCGCTCCATTTGATAATGAAGTAGTTAAATTAGCATCTTGATATAATTGAGCACCAACTTGAACTGCTGCCATTAATGTAGGTTGTTGTGAGTAAACCGCTGTATTAGCATTTCCAGCACAAGCACCACTACTATCTGTATAAGGTGTTGG
>Ga0181401_1000212_pt1 | contig 24011 bp, 21 predicted proteins | sample 24SPOviralmetaG_FD_130130 | JGI IMG/M metagenome (GOLD analysis project Ga0181401, IMG submission 130130) | Marine viral communities from the oligotrophic San Pedro Time Series (SPOT) site, San Pedro Channel, CA, USA - 24 SPOT_SRF_2011-07-20 | ecosystem: Environmental > Aquatic > Marine > Strait...
AAAATTGTTTTTGGTTCAGTATTATGAGACAATATAACCATGCTAATAATATGTTCCATTACCGCAAGGTTAATGGCGAAATCAAAAGTGTTCCAAACAAAATGTGGAGGAACCATTTTGAATTGGTGAAAAATAAAACTGGTAAAAATAAAGGTGAATTAAATAATAAAAGAAAACTCTTATTGAAAGAAATTGAGAATGAGTGGAGGCATTTGGTAAATCTCCAAAAATGGACTGCCGTTATTGACCTCCAATACCGTACAATTAAAAAAGATGATTTATTGCGTTGCGGTTTTGCTAGATACTTTGATTATACTTGGAATATGAATGTAAAAAGAAACAAGGGTAATTGGTATTTCAGAGCCATTCCAATTGAATACGTGAATAAAAAATAAAGCCTATATGTATAAACAAATGTTTGAATGTAAATTGTGCGAAAGAGAAACATGCTTAACTACTCATATCTGTGAAAAATGTAGACGTATAAAACACCTCATTAATTTATATAATGACCGAGTTTACGAAGTATTAGAGGAGGTTTTAGTGCGTACCAAAGAAAAGCAAGAATATAAGATACAATCTGAAATTAAAAAAGAGAAAGAGGAAATAGAAAAAAAAATTGTTACAAGAAGTCAAAAAAAAGATTGACCTATTATAAAAATGATAGATACCGATTTTATGGAAGAAAACATAGTCCCCTATTTATGTGGGATGGGTTCCACCTTATTAATCTACGGCTTATATAAGGTTAGTAAATTATGTTGTTGTTAATTCTTTTCTTTTTTAAAGGCTTGTTTTCCCTTATCTTTACCAGTCTTTAATTTGTCACCTTTTTTAGTTGTAAAGTCTTTTGTATCCATTTCACCACGTTTCTTCTCTGCTTTCACTCTTGAAACATTAACGGCACCTTTTGTGCCTTTCTTTTTGCGGTACTCTGGTGCAGCCTTTTTGAGGGCTTGTCCGTAGGGGATATTATTAGCCTTAGCGTATTTTTTAACAAAGTCAGTCCATTCAGTCATTTTATATAATTAACTTAGATTTAATTTTTTGATTTTATTTTTAATAAATATCTTTGTTGGGCTTCTCTATGTAATCTCAAACTTCGTTCTCTATCTCTTCTTACAGCACACATATTCAAACAATCGTTCTTAGCATTTAAAATCAACTCATGCTCTACTTCTTGATAGTTGTCGCATTCAAATAAAACGATTAATTCCAGTTGTTCTATTCCTAATTCTCTGGCTTTCTCATATAATTTGGCTTTACTACGGCCCAGTCTTAATCTACTATTGTGTAGGGCTTGTCTTTTGCGTAAATGGATGGTGCTTCCGTAATATACAAAATCTTCTAAATATATACAATATACAAACATAATATACATTATACATATATAAAAATATTTTGTAAAGAACGAATATTTTTTTAGGGAAGTTTTTTAAACTTAAACCTTTTTAAATAATCTTTGAATGATGCGTCTAACGTTGGTTTATTCCAGAGGAGCCATTTTGCCAAAGCACCATTAGTCGTGGGTGCCGTCCAATCTTCCCTTACTTTATGTCTGGCATCGTACTTTTTCCGTTCCTCATTTGCCTTTTTAATACCAACCTCCTTATTATAAATAGTATAATCTTTATTTGGTTTAGAGCCAAACTGACTGGTTTTTATTTTCTTTTTTTCTTTATTAAAGAACTCCATCTTTAATTTTTTGTCTTTGGCTGTGGCTGGGCTTAACTTCACAAAAACTATTTTATCCATTTAATATATAAGTATATAATAAATGGTATTGACTAATAAACAAAAGTTTAACAAACAATATGGATTTAAAAGAGATGAAAGCCACACACTCGCAGAGATAGCGAAAAAATCTGGGATTTCTAAATCGATACTTCAACAAGTATACAATAGAGGCGTGGGGGCAAGAGTGACAAATCCAGAAAGCGTGAGGAGTGTAAGTGACGGAAAGAAACGTGGTGGTAAATCACTCGCAGGGAAAATGAGTGCAGAACAATGGGCCTTGGCTCGTGTGTATGGATTTGTAATGAAAAACCCTAAACAAGTCGCAGAAGGTAAGCCAGATAATGATTTATTTAAAAAGATTAAAAAAAAATAATTTAGTCATCGTCTGGAAAAAAGAACTCGTCAATATATTCACTGGCAGTCTGCCTCGCCTGTACTAGCATTTCGCCATCGTGGTTTTCATCAGCGGTCCGAATTAATCCATATAGAACCATTACTGATTTTTTGAGATTTCTAATTAATTCGTTTTTTTGGCTCATCATTTCTTTAAATTGTTCGGCCATTTCTAAATACGCTTGTTCTGTTGTATCTCCACGTGTTTCTACCATTATTAAAATATTCCTATATATTAATAATGTCTGATAAACCAAATAATTTCATCCTTCCAAAAGAATATTTCGAAATGAGGGAGAAAAATACAAAAAGATTTCAACAGCGTTTATATGAATTAGCGTTGCATGAGCGTAAGAGCAAAATTAATTCGCTTGGCCATTAACGGAGTTTTTTTGAACTCTTTACCGAGAAAAGTAAACTTTTCGCCAGTTTTTATTTTTTTAAGTTTATTTAATTCTGTTTTAGTAAACTTATGGGATTTAGGTACTTTCAATTGGGTTCTTAATCCACCTTCTTTAAACTTTACTTTTTCACCATCTAAAATTACTTCACCAGTTTTAGCAGGTTTCTTTTTTGGGTGTGTATCTCCTTTCATTAGTGAGCCGTCTGGCATTCTGTGAAATCCTTTGGGGACCTTTTTTTTAGTATCCTTGTCGTTATATTGTGAGGGCATTATATATATGGTTGCGATAATAATTCTACCGATTTTTGTTGGATTACTAGCATGGGAGTTATTTTGGCTTTCCAAGGTATTTGAACCAACGGATGCTCCTTACTCTATCACAATATCCTCAATTCCTGATCCATTTTGAATTAAATTAAAAAACTCTGTGATTAATTTTTCTGGTATTCTATACCTTTCTAGCCTACTGGAACCACCACCCACACATTTTTGATTTGGATTTTTGCTTCCAAAAGATTTTTTATGCTGTCTTAATTTATTTCTTTTTTCTTTGGTATTACATAACACCTTTTTACCATCTATCATTTCATAGCCATTCGCTAATACTATATTGTGTTGTTTTTTCCCTTCTACTTCTAACATATTTTCACAATCGTTTTTACATCGTTTAGCCTCAAAGCCTTTTAGGTTAGTCCAAAATCTTGTAGTTTTTTTATAACCAAAATCTGAATACTTACAATAATCTACATCATAATAAGTATTATAATGTGGATAGTCACTTTCTATATAATTTTTCATTTTGCCTGTGGCTGGGTTTTCAATCCACCAATGTTTGGGTTTAAAATAATCAATAATTTCAAAGCATTTATTTACCATAGGTTTTCCATATAAGTCTATATCTCTTTCCAAATCTTCTTTTTTAACTATACTACCATCTGGGTTAATGGTCTTAGATTTTCTATTAATCCAAGAATGTCTTAATTTACTCCACCATAGACAAACTGGCGAGGCGGTAATTAAATCAAAATCACCTTCTTTATACTCGTTTTTATAATCCCATTCTAGTATATCTTTTTTAATGTGTTTTGATGATGTGTAACCATCGTTGGTTGGTCCCAAATCTCTATCCAAAGAAATAACTTCCCAACCCATTTTTTCAGCCACTTTCCCAATAGAATGTGTACCACTAAACAATTCAAGAACTCTCATTTATTATTAGTAAACAAATTAAAATACTTTTTTGATCGATTTTTCATTTTATTTTTTTGCGTATAACTCTTGGGTGGATACAGAGTGGCCCATTTTTTTAGCAACTTCTTGTTTTTCATTCAATTCTGGTGCAAACTTTTCTGTAATAAAAATATGGCGTAGCATGTTAACTCCAATTTTTTTTCCAGTGGGTTCGAATACTTTTGAAATATATTTGCCTAATCCATTTGCGGTTTGTGGTTCACCTCTGCTATTGAGAAGTAAGTGGTCAGTTGGATTAACTCTCAACCAAATATTTAAAACTGAATTAAGTTTCTTTCCTACTGGGATTTGATTTTCACCGTATTTCTTGGCTGTTTTATATTCTCCAAAATGGAAGTATTTTTTATTGCGTGAGCGTATTACTAAATAATTATTTTCGGATTTTTGCTCGTCCGATAATTTTTTGAACTTATCTTCTTGTATTACTAGCATGGGGGCATAATCCAATCTAGTGGGGGGGTTCTCATCATCCAAGAAAAGATTAGCGACAACCCATTTCTGGATTAAATCAAATTGTTTTTTATTAAGTTCTTGTTTGGTAAATAACTCACGTTCCATTATATCGGCTTTGTATTTATTCATAACTTTTCTTAATTCTTTCATACTGGCCCAGTTTTCACTCTGGGTGGAAGTCTTTTCTTGTTTCTCGGCTTCTTCTTTACTCTGTTTATTTAATTCGTCTAAATAACCTCTATAAAAAGTTAATTCTTCGTCGTAGTCGTTTTCATCGTTCATAGCATCTAAGGCAACGATAATGGCCGATAGATAATTTTTCTGGGTACTTAATTTTAATTCTTGTAGTTTCTCTGCGACTTTGTCTTCATCCTTTAAAAAGTTTAAATCTTCTAATTCTCCATTTCCTTTAATAAATTGATGTATTTTTCGGAGTGAGATGAGGTAGGCACGGAGCGAGTTGGGTTTAATATTTCTCTTGCTATCAATTGCTTCTTTGATAATATCCATAACTTATTTATATTATAAAAGAAGATTTTATTTTTATACATTTATTCCTAATTATGAACCAATTAATTGGTTAGGTTTGATGAGTGCGGTTAACCCAGTGTTAAGGGTATTTGCCATCATTTCCGCAAGTTCTCTGAACTTGTCCGCCTTTCTTTCCTCTTCTAATTTCATAGGGTCTTGGCGGATTTTAAATACTGCTTGTGTTTCTCTTTCAAGATTTTCAGCAAGTGAACCATCAGCGTTTCGAACTAATGTAGTTATAAGGTTCATATTTAATTCTTGGCCATTGTTAATATCAATCCAATTTTCAAATGGGGCCACGTATACTAATGACCCTTCTTGGTCACCAGTGGCAAACTCCTCACGTGGGATTATAGCAATACTCTTTGCCTCTGCTGAGTTCTCACCCTCATACGATTTAACAAGAGGCATTTCTGGTATAGAAATATGGAGTGTATTATTATTGGCGGTTTGTTGTGGCTCTTGGTCCGAAGTAGCCGATGCCCCAGTCTGACTTCCACCTCCGAAATCTTCTTCATTATTAGAGAAACCTAAAAGGTTGGCCACGTCCGCTACTGCTCCCCCACCAGAACCACGCAAGAAAAGTCTGGCATTAGAAGAAAGGTCTTGTAATTGTCCGCCACCTTCTGAACCTGCGGTGACTTCATCGGCTACCCCAGTAACCCCAGCAACTGGCTCAATTCCGTTAAATATTCCTTGTGTGAATATTGAAAGTCTGCCAGTTTCTTGGGGAACTGGTGAGGCACCATCAAAATTAATCGTCTGAACTAAAATGGCCCCACTATCTACCAAGGCGATTTGACCGTTTGGATTAACGTTACCATTGGTGGGATTGAGTGCAGCCACATAATCTGGTGGATTTGTTAAAGGAACATCACCAGCCATGCACTGATATGTCAATGGGTCAATCTGGTACCAATAAAGATTATCAAGGATATTACCCACATTGGTGGTGGTTTTCCATACATATCCGTTGGCATTATCCGTGAGAGCCTCAAAAGTAGTGGTAACAACCCCAGCGTTATTTGTCCAAGTATCCAAATCAAGGTCATAACCAGTGATAATTAAATTACCAGTTTTTTGGAATGAAACTGTTGGGTAGAATGGGGCAACACTTAATTTGGGATAGTGCTGGTTGATTTTGGTACTAGTATCGTTTAATGTTGGGTCGTTGCTATCAAAAACAAGACCAGGGAAAGTATCGCCACCGACGAGGAGAGTTTTAACAAGTGGGGTGCCTGTTATAGGGGAATTACCACCCAAACCATCGGCAAGGGGTGAATAGGTACTGTCGTTGACATCTTTTTTAAACATCTGTATAAGAACTCTTCTACTGGTTTGAGAAGAAGCGTAGATAGTCATTAGAACTTGGATTTTAGTATGGGGGGAAAATACCCCAGCGTTTGCCTTAAATATAGGGTCAAATAATGCTCCTAAATCTCTGCGAACATCACTTACGAACCAATTTTCACTACCAATAGGGATGTTACCTGGTCTTTGCCTTCCGTAGGTAATCGCCATTCCATTGCCTTCGCATTCAAAAGCAATGTCATATCTTTGTGGAGTAAATTGGAGGTTTGGGTTGGGGTTGTTGGGGTCGCTTAAATTATTTCTGACTAAACCAACTTGAAGAGGTTGGAAGATTTCGGTATGGTGTGATGGCTGTATCTCATTAAATAACTGACTTCCTAAATAAACAAGTGTGGAACGTTTGGAAATAACATTAGCGAAATGGTTTGCGTTAGTTCCATTATAGGTTATTTTTGCTAGTTTATTGTCTTCGGCTTGGCCAGATAAGGCTAACTGACCACTGGAAAAAATATTATATGTACCAGAATTGGGGTCTGGTGTGGGTACACTTTCGTACTGGATTTGGAAAATATCCACATCGCCTGTGGATGGAGCAGGAGTGAATGAGCATGTCCACTCATAGTTCTGCTGTTGATTTACTGAATTAAGTGATGTTGTGATTGCGTCCGCCAAGTCGGCCCCATCGTATGTACCAACTGGAATTGAGGCAAATCTTGACACGTCTTGGTTTCCACCACCAGTTCCTAATCTAAAACCAATTGTATTATTTTGAGTTGTTACTTCGTAATTACTTCCTCTATAATGAATAAACTTTTGAAGACAGATTTGGGAGTTGGGAGAAATTACAATGGGCTGTGGGTAGTGGTTTTCATAAAGATAGGCCTCTTGCTGGGTTGTTGAACTTGTAGATAATAACGACATTTATATTATAATTAAATATAAAAAAAAATGTCAATATATTTTATAATATGAATAAAGATGTTATTAATACCGCTAATGAATTAGAAATGTTACACATTACCAAAGGGAAGGGTGCGGATGCCCTAAATAAAAAAATAATGGAGAAGAGGGAAGATGAAAAGAAACCTATTAATCCTAAAAATATATTTCAAGGGATTAATAAGAGTAAAATAAAAAATAGTAAGTTTAGACAAAATAAAAAATACCAAATCGACCCATTCACAATTTATTAATAATCAAATATCCTCGCATTCTTCTTCGCTGGTAATTCCACTATCGTTTGTAAACCAATCAGAAGGCTTTATCTCGTCCATAAAGTTCTGGTGGGCAACATTCAGAATATGCAGTGGAGTTTTGCTTATTTCTTCGCCATGCTCGTCTTTTTCAATATGGGATATTGGGGCAAATCTGAAAACTCCATAGAATACTTGTTTTTTTTTCCCATCTACCATAATACGTTTTTTCTTTTGTTTAACACTGCCACTTTCAAGGCCCATCAGATCTTTTGCTAAAACCTTAGCCATTATATACATTTTGTCAATATTCATAGTGTCGCAGTCCGTGTCGTTCCAATCTCTAATATTTTCATTTTTGAGAAGTTGGTTAAATGCCTTTAAACCACCCTTCACTCTCAAAGCCTCATAATCGCTCAAAAGTGGTTTCAAATCATCCTTGATAAAATCCTTTTCGTAATCTAATTTATTATCTTTAATAAATCCCAATGTATTAAAAATCTTATAAAGATGCGAATAGCGTTCGTCATAGAAATTATTAAGTTCAAGTATTTTTTTGCTATCTGTTTTTTCGTACATATCGTCAATGGCTTTTTGCTGAATTAATTTATGGAACTTAATTGTAGAATAATAATGCGAACGTCTTTTTTGGTCGCTAATAAAACGGCTCCAATAAAGTTCTTTATTGAACTCGTTAATATCCTCTTTAAGAGTTGTTTTGAAATCAACAGACAACTTAAACCAATATTCTTCCATAGTAAGACGCTCGTTGGCCTCTTTCTTTTTTTCAATATCAATGACAGAATAGTTTAATTTATTAACTTCTTCCCATGTATAACTATCTTTGATTTCATACTCTTGCATTCTATATTCATCTCTTTGTAGAATACGGCCATCCGAGAAAATATTTTCAATTTCTAAATACTTCCTCGCTACTCTTTCCAAATAAATACCAGATATATTCTGTTCTAATATATTGTAAATCCTCGCCTCACTTACCCAATTTTTAAGTGGTTTATATTCTTCATTCGTAGTGGTTTGTAATGAAATAAAATGTTTTTCATCTGTGAAAATCTGTGGTTTATACCTATAAATTAATTCCTTTACTTTATCAAAGTAAACTGGCGACATATCCTTATTGTAGTTACCACAAGTATTTAAGCAAATGTAAATCTGGTCTTTTGTAAACTCTCTAACTCTTTTCATTGCCTGCGTAGCATCACGGAAACAAGCCGAGAACTTATTTGGCATATACACGAAAAGTCTGTCAAACTTTGCTTCTGGGTTATCGTAAGAAACTCCGCAAGTAATAGTAGGAGAATAACAAAGTAGTTTGCACTGGCTCCACTCTTCATTTACCTTCGTGGCCAAGTCAAGTGGATTTCCAGAATGGTACAGTTTTGCTTCATCACCCATGTAAACTCCCTCAGCATCTAACTTGCCTTTAATTAGTCCACTAGAAATCGAATTGTTTACCAAATGAATGGCAAACTTTTTGGAGCCAGAAACTACTACACATCTTTCACCCCTTCTCAAACACTTCTTTAATTCCAATTCCATAATATCTTTGTCTTTACAAAGCGTAGAGGTTCGCATGGGAGGTTTCCATTGGTTAATTGTAAGTGTAGTCTTTGCGTTTGGTTTAATAGTATTGATAGTATTAAATGAACGTTTAGATAAGAAGGCATCCATAACCAGAACCTTTCTAGCGGTTCTGATTGCCTTTTCAAATACAATTAAATTGTTAAGCCCCTCGCCCTTGGTTTGTAATGTATGGGAACCAATAATATTGAAAATACTTTCGCTTTCATCTACGATGAGTAAGTCAATATTATTTGGGTTAATCTGATGGAAACTTTCAAGCGAAATAATAATCTTATCACAACTATACCGTTCAGAAATAGTTAAGTCAATATAGTTACAAAAACCGTCTTCTTCAAACTCTTTGCCCATCGCCGTTGCGAAGGCTCGTTTGCTAGATAAATATACAATCTTTTTGAAATGTTTTTGGAGTTTATGAATATTAAAACTCTTACCAGTACCCATTGGAGATTTGATGAAAGATACATCCGAGTTTAAATTGAAGTCTTCTACTTCCAAATATCTTTTATTAACTATATTCTTATTTTCATAATGAGGCATATCGAAAAGCACGTCGGCAGGATGTTGAGAAATAAGATTAGGATTACATAGTTTAGCCATATTAAGAAGTGTTAAAAATCCGTATCCCTTATCCGTAGAGAACCGCCCCCAAAGGCCATTCATATCTGAAATGTTTTGGTCTTTCCCAGACTTCTCCGCCCAGTCTACCCATAATTGAAAACTGTTACCACCAGAGGCTCTTTTGATAGCCATACCGACTGCACAAAAGCAAGACCAATTCACCGACTTACCATTATAAATACTTTTGACAATATATTCAAGTGAACCGCTGTCAGCATCGCCTTCTGGGATGGGGCATTCGTCTGGCAGTGTTTCCTTGAAGTCTTCCAGAAACTCTGCGACATTATTAGAAATATTATGGCCAATAACTCTCCCATGCTTGTTCTTAACTGAATAAGATTTTTGATCGTTTTTTAAGTTAATCTTTGAAACATCTACGAGAGTTTCTTTGTTAAGATGTGAAATTAAACAACTTTCCAAACTGTCTGGGGTCTTTGGTGCTGGTTTCTGAATACGGTTAGATTTAGGTTTGCTTTGGTAGGGTAACTTAAACAAACGATTTTTAGTGTAAACCCCAAAATCTATCGCATAATCTCTTGCACTATCCGTTTCGAAGATTAAGTCGTGGTAGTCTTTATCATCGTTAATTTTTTGTTTCATATATCGTGCGAACTTGTTAATATCAAATACGCTCTTAAAATAAACTCCATTATTCAAAACCACGTGGGCTGAAAACTTTTTAATATCCTTAAAGGTTCCTTGTTCTCCGATACCGATATTCTTACAGAAGAAATCACGTTTGCGTTTGTAAGAAGTATCTATCCCACAATCTCCAAAAGTATCCTTAATAAGTTGGAAAATCAGAGCAAGTTTGCGTACGCATTCTTCTTCGGTAGTGTACGGAAACTCAATATCTAAATAAAACTTTCTTTCCTCTTTAAGGATTTCATAAAGATAATGATTTTCTGTGTATATCTTGTCAAGTTCTTCAAATGGCATAGAACCATAAGACGAACCTTTTTCGTTCTTAATACAAAGTCTAATATCTTCATCCTTGGCTTTATCAAAACATTTCTGTTGTGGTGATTGATATTCATTCCCCTTCGCTTCCCAATTCGCCTTACTACAAATAGTATGATAAAAAGCAAATCCCAAAAACTTTTGGATTTTCAGATTTGACATTAATAGTTCATTAGATTTTAGTTTTTCCTTAATATTCTTGTCATCCATTATATATCTATAATGTAGATATTTTTTTAAATCAATTTTACGCATTAATTATATTGGGGCTTAAAACGAAGTGGTAGTTATTTCAACACTTTCCGTATATCGGTTATACCAAAACTGTGGAAAAAACTACCACCCATGCTAACTCATTTAGGAGTTTAATTATTTTACGTAAAATTGATTTAAAAAATATCTCTACATTACATATATATAATGACTACAATTGGCAGAACCCAAAATAAATCGTACTTCCATTATAGAGTTGAAAAATATAATGGAGATGAGAAACAATCAGAAAGATACTATATGACTATGGAAAATATTAAAGAAGACTATGGAATTAGTCGCCATACTATTTCCAATATGTTAAAGAACCCAGAACTTAAATCAAAGAAATATAAGGGCCTTAAAGTGTTTAGGGATTACCGACCTGCACTGAAAGTTGTTCCAATTCAGCAAGAAAGTATTTGATTATTTGTATACCATCGGAACTTGTTATATTTAAATTAGAAGCCAGATTTTTTATGGCTGAAACATTATCTGTTTTTTCTTCGTCGGTATTTATGGATGGCATTTCTGGTGTACATAAATACTCATATTGGTTCACATAATCATTTACGATAGTATCCGACTGGGTTTCTAATACCCATTCAGCACACATACTCCCATGCTTGTCTGTTGGTTGGATGTGTACTTCCCAAGCCTTCTGCTTACAAACAAATAATTCGAAATCTTCTATACTCATCATCCGTTCTTTATCTTGGCAACAAATGTTTTTATAGAGTTCAATAAAGGCAACACGGCCACGCTTGGCAGTCTGGCTCAATCTAGGATAGTAACAAGAGGATTTAGAAAGGACTTCACCTTCTTCAATTAAATTAGAATATTGCTTAATTAAATCCATTTCCTGATCCCATCTTTCATTTTTTTCTAAACTAACATAATATAAATTACTCATTATATATATATTAAGTATATTCTTTTTTTTAAATACTTCCTTAAATACTATATTTTGCTTCTTTTATGCTACTTTTATATTCTAATTAATAAATAGCACTTAAAAGTGGAATAAAATTATAATTTTACGCTACTTTTATATAGGATAATATAAATATATAATAAAAGTAGCATAAATCTAAGTACTTAAAGGGAAATACCCAATATATAGGTATTTTGCCTATTCAAATACAATAGTTATTGGCCCATGTATCACCTTAAATCTTTCCACATTATTTCCAGTAAGTGGTGGGGCATATTCAGTTTTTCTGTTTTTTTGGTTTCTATAATATTTTTTTTGATATTGCTTTATTTCAGCCCTATTACGTATGTAATAAAGTTTCCTATATACTCTTTTATATTCATAAGAACTACGGTCCTCAATTTTTAGTAACAGTCTTTCGTACAACTTCTCTTCTTCTCGTAATATCTTTTCTTCGTTCATCTTCCTTTATATTAAGTTGAGATTTAATTTCAGACGGCGGTACGGCAACTGGCAAAGTTTTTGTCTTCTGGATTTTATATATTACAGCGGAGTTGGGGTCTAATACTGGTCGTTTACCATCTGGCAATCTAATGTCCGTTGTTACATCTGTAATTACAAAGGGTTTCGTTACCGTATAATTGAAAGTACTCTCCAATGCGTAAAAGAAATCGCCATTGGTATAGTTCCTAGTCATAAACGCTAAACAAGGTATTTTAGAATGGCTATCAACTCCACCATAATATGTTGTGTCTGCACCAGCCGTGGCTATATCTGAATAAATACATAAGTAAGGATAATTCAGTTTATCTGGTATTCTAAACGCTGTGATGGATGCTGGTTCCACATCTGGTCTGGCTGAATTAAAAAAGTTAATTCCTAAATCATATTGTGGCATATCGATCGAGTTTACCGACGACGCTTGTATTTCTGCGGATGAAATATACTGTCCTGTGGTCATTGGTAATGAGTTCTGGTACGCCTCACCATAAGAACCTATCGTGCCTCTAAACTCTAAATTATTAGTGAAGAAGGATTGCGAAGAACCTATGCGAGGTAATAATTGGGTAACAGTAAAACCCATCTTATCTAATAAAGTATCTGTGTAGAACTCGTCTGCTAGGTTAGGGAATTGTAAAGGAATGGCATTGTCTTCTATGTCGGCTGGGGATAATGTTTCATTACTAGCAAAATATACATTAATATTTAAAATACTTACGCCAGATTGAGAAGCGACAATTGATGATGCTAATTGCCTCATATCCAAGCATGGGAAGTATTTTGTTGGGTCATAGTTAGGCGTTCCCCCAACTCCACTGGGGTTCATATATGGCTGGATATTTCCAATAACGCCGATATTATAACATAACTGCTCTGGGTCGTCAGATGCTTCTAACTCTAATACTGGTTGTTGAAGATTTCCATTTCCAATCGTCATACCAGAGTTAAGCCCCAAAATCTCAAACCTACTACTTAATGTATCGTATTTAACCTCTGGATTTACGGCACCTATCATTCCAACACCAGCGTAATTCTGACGGACCTTGGGGTCCAACTCTCTGGTTTCTTGTAAGTTCATAAATAATACTGCTTTGTTTCTCGTGAATGAATTATCAAATCCAAATTGAAATCCATATTGTAAGTTCCATTTTGATAGAAACCATTTCTGTTCTGCTATACTCTTGTTAAAATCCCATCTTGCTTCTTCTGGAACTCCCAAATTAAAGTCGTAAGCATCTCCTAAGACTTCGGTGGGTGCGTCTACGTCTACGGCAGAGATTAAAGCAATATATGGTTTACCATTATTAAAAATATTTCCCTCAGCCAAGTTCCAAACTGGAACGGCTGCAATGTTATTGTCTATTGCCATCTGGATTAATTCATTATAGGTACCTAATTCTGGATTGTTCGCACCGTTATTATTTCTAAACATGGGTATTCCAGAATTGGGGTCGTTGTCGTCTGGGAGGAAGAAATTGCCATCGTAATTTTCTCCATTACTTAACTCATTTAATAACTGCATATAGTCGATGCCATCCGCTGGTTTTGCTACACCGTTAACGTTTTGAACCAAGAACTCATCACGCCAATAACTCTGAACCCATATTCCTTCCAACTCGGCTCCGTTATTTGGTCTACCATCTCTTTGCTGACCGAAGCATGGGTATTTGAGGTCTGGACCTTGATAGATTGGAGCATTCTCCAATGTTCCTATATTCCATTTACTTCCAGAAGTGTCGTAGTCTGCTCTGCTTCCATAAAAAATTAAATTGGCTGGGATATTTTGGTTTATATCTTTATTATACGAAGTCTGGTCGTCATACATACAACAGTCCAAGAATACCCCAGAATATTCTTTATAATCTTTACTTCCCCATTCGGCTTTGTTATTATCTCCATTTAAATATCTTTCATTTTGTCTGAAACCTTGGCCCAGAGAAGTAAGGGTATCCTCATCCCAATACATATTTGTTAAAATTAATTTACCTCTTGGAAACTTACAATAAGCATTCGCAGTCTGTCCGCCTGCGGTTGGTAAATTATTTAAAGAGCAAACACGGTTACCTAATTGTCCCACGGTTTGGTTACCAAAAGGAGTGGTGATTTGGGTTTGGTTAATTCCAGTATTAATGAAATTGTCTGGGTCGTTATTATCTACCCCATAATGGCCATTCCTAAATATCTGTAAACCTTGGAAACGTTCTGGGTCCGCTACGGCTATACTTGAATAATAACTACGCCTCGTCATCGCTTCTTGGATGTCTGTTGGAGGCACGAAAGGGGGCGGTGGTGCGAAGTCTGGGTCTGGGCGATACGTTTCATACGATGTTAAAAAGTCCTCATTTTGTTTGTTTGCTACTGGGTCGCCATTCGCAGGACAAGGCTGGTAAGTAGGCGTGGAAACAACAGATGGTAAAGAGGTAGTCCGCCCACCATAATTGTTATAATCGTGCGTATTAACTGTATAAGTATTGAAAGAAGCAAAAGGCAAATCCGTTGTTTTCTCAGTTTGGGTTGGTTCGTGTAAAATATCGGTAAGAAGTTTTCCGACGTTCTCGGCTGTGTTATATCCTTGGGGGACTTCCAACATTACTTTATTTTTTCTTAAATCTAAGTTGGAATTAAGTTGTTTTATATCGGTGGTATTGCTCCAATTGACAAAATCCATTCCAGTGTAGGATGGGTCCAAAAAATAGTATCTCGTATTGTCTGGCGGAGTAAAGTTTTTCATAAATAGATCAGGATTAATTCTGGATTTGATTTGGAGAGTGGCGTGGACCACTGCTGGTGCTGAGCCACCAGACCCAGGGGTTAATCTGGGATTGTTTAAAATATTCCCTGCCCTATCCACTTCAATCTCAAACTTATAAGTAGCAGGGATTTGGAACATATCTTGTTCTATTCCAGCATTATCGAACTGAGCGATATTAACTCCCTCATTAATAAACTTGTATTCATCAATAATCCCCACGTCGCCTTGTCCTGCGGTTTTTACCGAAATAACTTGAATAATAATATTGTTGCCAGTAGAATAGGCAACGTTTCCAGTTGGGTCGCCATCACCTTTCGCCAGATAATATTTTCCAGCCACGTAATAGTTTCCCTCATTAGTAATTTTATAATCCGTCAAAATATCTTCCATGGGTGCTTGTTGTTTGTATAAATCACTAGTTTCTGGATTGGGTATACCTACTGGAAAACCTCCAATATTTCTTTGTAACATATTAGCATATATAGAGTATTCGGTTGTTACTCTCTGAGTTGGTTTAGGTTCGCAGACTTGATTAAGCAATGGAAGTGTTGCAGTATTTCTACCACAATGGTTCACATAAAATCCTAATTCTAATTCCATTTTATTGTCCAATATTCCATTTTCATTTTCTCCTATGAACTCTATAACCGCCTCATTTGCTCCTTTACTGTTAATCGCCCCAGCCTCTATACTAATAACGTCGCCAGTATCCACAGCGATACCAGTTGTACTTACATTATTAGTCCACTTATTCTTAAATGCGTCTTCACTTTCTGGAATGGGATTTACGTTCACCTTACTACGTGTTCTGTTACATTCCACTATAACATTTTGTATATACTCAGTCATCTTTATAATAGAATAATATTTTATTATAAAGGTTTTAATCTTGAAAAAAAGTGGTAGTTATTTCAACACTTTCCGTATATCGGTTATACTAAAACTGTGGAAAAAACTACCATCTCAGAAAATGAAAAATCGATCTAAAAAGTATTTTAAGCGGAAACCTCAATGGTTCCATTTTGGATACGCATAGTACGTTCAACAGAAGCCCATACACGCATTGTTCTGGCTTGGAAGTCGCCGTTTACTCTGCTATATGTTTTAGTAATCTGAATTGGTTTAACACCGATTTGAGTACCAGCACCAAGCATGTTAACACCAGTAGTCGAAAGGTCTAATCCAGTATAGTGTGCAGTACTTCTGGCGTTCTCAATATTAGCATGGCCCTCTAATGCTACCGCCTCAGAGATTATACTCTGATTAACGGCGTTTGTTGGGTCGCTCTTGTCGGTATCTGGGTCAAATGAGTAGAGAGTAGATGGGACACGAAGAGGGCGACCCATTGCGAAGCGTAATTCATTATATTTCTGGGGGGCATCTTGGAGGTTGCGGTCAAAAACTCTACTATCGTTAACACGGAAGTTAAGAGCATCTGGCACACGGCCCTCGGTGGAAACATACTGGCCACACCAGTTAACTGCTGGGTTTTGGTCAACTGTTGTTTTCTGGTCGGCAATAAGAAGACCACGAACCACACGACCAGCGACAGCGATTTCGTTTTCTACTCTCTGTTCGGTGATACTTCCACCACCTGGGTCGGCTACGGCTGGGGTCTGTGTTTCTGTTAAAATTAAATCCTCATATAGTTCAACCATACCATTCTGGGAAGCAATTTCACCAGCCATCTGGTTCATTGTATCGTCATTATAGTAAAGATGGTCTGACATAAACTTAATATTGCTAAGTGATGGAACGGCTGAGGTGTTACCAGTGAAAGCGTCTGGGAAACAGCAAATAACGTTTTTGGTTCCATTGGCTTGTCTGTTAAATCTTATTCTAATATAGACTTGTTCTTTCATAGCGAAAAGAGGAAGTTGGCGAAGTATCATAGCAGGGAAAAGGGAAGAAAGAGGGACAGCAAAAACTGGGGTAGTGGTTGGGTCAGCGGTAGGCTTAATAAAGGCTGGGACCGTGGCAGTAGTTAAAGCGGTATTGTATACTAAATCTTGATAAGCGATTTTCCCACCAGAAGTTTCGGCCCATCTATCTCCACATGCTCCACTCTTAATCATATCAACATAGGCTCTATGTTCTGGACTATCCAACTGGCGAATGGCAGTTTGTCTGTGGGCGTACTTCTGTGTAGTCATAATAACTTTTGTTCCGACTTGTAATTCGCAACTGTCGATAAGAGCGTGGATACCAGTGGCAACTGGGAAAAAACCAGCACCATCGGCTTCTACGGCCAACTGTACAAAAGAACCACCGTCTAAAATACCGTTCATAGGTAATTGGAAAACGACTTCATTATTAGTAGAAGTAATTGGGTCTAATTGTTCGGTTCTTATTTCCAAGGTCTGTACGGATTTAGAGGGAGCGATTTTAAATGCGTTTGGGAGTTGCGTGGATGTGCTTTGGCTACTATTCATTTATATTATTAACTAACATAAAAAAAAATAATATTTATTTTATTATTTTTTTAAACTAAAAAATTAACTTTTTAAAACCTGCTTAATTGACAACCATTATTCCTTGTGGAGAATATTGGAGAGTATTACGAGCAAGTACGTAAGTATAGATGGCGTTAGGGGAAGTTCCTACTGGGCCACTATTGAGAGGGGACTGTGCACCAAGTGTGGACTGAATGCGAGTGGCATAGTTCTGGCCCCTAAATGAAACTCCAACTCTCGAAACATTATCACAAGCGATACCAATACCGAAGTTACGTTTGCCCTTGTCAACTGCGGTGAGTTTCTGGGGTTCACGTGAGTAAACGGCCAACTGATTTCCGCCATATCCTATACCTTGATTACTGTTAGTCATGCTAAACAAGTTATATAATGGACGGAATGCGTTAAGGAAGTTAACCATTACACCAGTTTCTGGGCGACCCTCGGTGGAAGCGGTTTCGCTATCCAATTCGTAATCCAAAGCAAGTTTGACACCACCACGAGTGAAAGAAACTTTATCTAAGACAACCTTTTCGCCATAAACACCTGAACCAGCGTCCTTATTCTGTAACATATCAGTGGCGAAACTATCGTTGTCGTAATTGTTAGCATGGGGGACTGGTAAAAAGTTATGGAGTACCGAAAGAACGTTAGAGTTAGCAAGGTTATACTGCTGTGTGCTATCACTTGAATTAATTACACTATAAAGGGAATTAAATGAGTTGTAAGAGAATGCCCCAGAACCTGCCACGGAAAGTGCCTGTTGGCCTGCTGCATCTGGCACGAGTAAATCGGCGGTTAATGTAACATCGCTAATTTCGTATTTTGCTCCTAAACCAGCAGAAGCATTGGCACCACTTAGGGCCATCTGGTCTGGGGCTAATTCAATCTGAATGTTAAGCCCACGAACACCGTTAGTTCCTAAGGGGATTGATACGCCACTCTGTAACATACCAGCATAGATTGGGATTGAAAATGAAACCTCATTATTTACTAAAAGGGATGAAGGGGCATCTATACCCATAGCAAGGGAGGACATAGCATGTTCATTCATAAAGGTTTCCTGGGAATTAAGTGAGGGAACAAGAGAAGCCACTAAACGGCCATACTGTCTAATACTTTCTAATGTTTGGCCAGTCTGTTCTGAACTAAGTACAATATTCTGTATCATTCCTGAAACTCCGACCTTATCGTTAAGTTGGACGTTGACAAGACCACTTCCTTTGGCATCCTGGTTATTTACTGGTGCACCTCCTGCCTGTAAAACTTTGAGTTTACCATTAAGGCGAACTGAACTGGCTTTCAATAACTTATTGGCAGAGGCAATCTGAATTGTAATTATTGGGTTACCTCCTTTAAAAGAATAGGTGTTGTTGGAAGGTTGATTGTTTGGGGATATTTGGACCTTTTCTACTTGGGCGATATTCATTTATATTATTAACTAATATAAAAAAATTAAAAAGTTATTTTAATAAATTATTTTTTAAACTAAAACTGAAACGCCGTCCTTGTTAATTATCAATCTACGCTTATGGAAAATATAATTATTAAAGATTTTATCTTGGTTAGCGGTACTTTCGTAGTCTACACGGAGCGAAAGTGAATTATCTTTAAGGTTAAACACTTGTCCGTATCTGGTAAAGGCACGACCAATGGCGAAATGTTCGTGTATCTTATGAAGGTTACGGACTGGCTCATTAATATTAAGAATGGCTTTCTGTAATTCTGAAAGGTGAAGTGCGTCACTTCTAAATACTCGGCCAAGACCAGTTCCAATCTGCTGTGAATATCTTGCGAGTTCGACAACACGATTTGGGATTAGATGAGTACCAAAAACAAACTGGTAATTTCTGGCGTTGTCTGGTTCTCCTACAAGTGAAGAAAGGGCAATATCTCTGAAACCACCAACAGCAAGAGGCTGAGAAAGGCACGATAAAGCACGGCTCTGCTGGGCTGGGATAAGTGCGGTTGTAAGACCAACCTTATTGCTCTGGTTATGTCTATATAAAGTATATGTATCGTAATCCATAGCAACACCCTCGCCACCCAAAGCACGTTTAGTCATGCTATCAACATAAGACTGGGGAGGCTCAACCTTTAAACAAACCATCTCAAAGTCGCTAATAGTATAAGAAGGGGCAGGGGCAGAACCGCTACCAGTTCCAGCACCACCAGCACCATCGTTACGCTCTACTATTCCGCTGTGGGCTATACTTCTCTGTGATGGCTTGACGTAAACCTTGGGGGCATCGGCTGCAGCGAATGCTTCCGCCAAACCGTCTCCCTCTGGACGCTGTGGGACATAAGAAACGCCGAGGTCTGTTCCATCAAGGAAGAAACCATCAACAACGCCTAGGAGTTTTTCACTTCCAGCACCTGCCGAGGCTCCTGCGGTTTTCTGGATAAAGAGGAAATCACCAACGGCGAATGGGTTATTTTTCTGGGCTTCGTTGCTATCTACTTCTAATTTAACTGAGTAAGCACCATCCTTACTGTCGGTGTCGTTTCTCTTCTGGTCGCCAACACCGAAACCAGTTCCACCAGTTCCAGCGGTTAACTGTGCAGCAGGGATGGCAATACCAAACTCATCGGCTCTGGAACTTTCACAAAGTCCAGTGGTTTCTACATACTGTAAAGCACGGAGTGGGTTCTCAGTGTCAATCTGGAAGCGTAAACCTCCTAAAAGACCAACTGGAATGATTTTTCCACCCAAGAACTTTGTTCTTAAAGGCATCTGTAATTGTACGGTATTGGCGGAGGCAGAGCCTACAACGTTTTCTTCGTCACTTCCAGTCATATCTGGGGGACTAGCATAGTAAAGGTTGTCTGGGTCCGCTCCATCTTCGTTAACGTTTTCCACAACACCCTCAAAAAGATTATGTTTGTTATAAACTGAACTCTGCTGGGTGATGGGGTTAAGCATGGCAACACTGGCGTTGTAATCCTCTTCTGAAACTAATGTGGCGGAGTTGGCTCCATCCCTAATTAAAAGATTACGGAAGAGAGCATGACCACCAGCGTTTTTATCTGGAATTACTCTTCCTACACCACTCATTTTGAGATTAAAACGGCAATAGGTTTCTCTTGGGTCTACGAAACCAAGGAAGGAAGGCACTAAAAGGCGGATTTGGTCTTCTGGTTTAATATCTGAAACAACGTCTGGGCGGACGGCTTGGGAGATTGAGGGAACGTATGCACCTTGGGAATTAGATTTAAACATTTTTATATTAATTACAGAGAAAATATTTTTTAAAATTAAACATTATTCTAAAAAATACTCATAATGTAGAAAAATCGATCTAAAAATGGATCAGGAATTGAAGGTGGTAGTTTTTTCAACACTTTCCGTATATCGGTTATACCAAAACTGTGGAAATAACTACCACTTTAAAATACGGCATCACTGGCGACGTTATCGCTAGAACTATCAAAAGATGGTAAAGCGTTAGCATATTTAGACTGAACCGACTGGGGAACAAGAGAACCAGCGATGGGAGCAGTAGGCATTTTTTTGGCTGGTGGGTGAAAAAGATGTGCTATACCTTCTCCAATTGCCACCAATCCGCCAATAAAAGCAGTAGCCTCGCCCACCACGGGGATTGCAGCAGTTGCAGCCTCACTCAAACCTAAATCGGCTAAAAATCCACCGCCTTCGCTCAATTCTGGTGCGAGGTCCTCTTCTACTGGTGGAAGTTTAGCATCTAATGGGTCGGCATCATTTATACTTCCACTTCCGCCATCTTGTGAAGTTGGTACCTTGTCAGAACCTGCCCCTTGGTCTAATGTCCTACTTTGTTCTCCTTCTGGTCTATATGAAGAACTTGATTGCTCGGCAGAGGCTGAGTTTCCTCCCTCTGTCGCTGGTCCAGATGCTGGTTGCCCTTCTGCGGATGCTGGGGCCTCGCTGGTAACAGCATCACTCGCCCCAGTCTGTCCTTGTGCTGAACCACCCTTACCAATGTTACCTCCTCTTGCTGTTGCTCTTTCGGCACGAAGTCGTAAGTCTAAACGCCCCCATGCTGTATCTGGGATTTGGCTCAAATCACCAAAAGCACTTTCCTCTGTTGCTTCTCCAAAATTGCCAAAATCCGTGTCTGCTCCTTCCGCTGTGGCCCTTGCTTGTGAAATCTGTGCGTCACTTGTTCCTACGCTAGTATCTGCTGGTGCGTCTGAGGCTGAACCACTGGCACTTGGTGCGGAACTGTCATCTTCCCCTAAACCTAACTGGCGGAGGCGGTCGTTCATACGTGCTTGGGTTGACTGTCTAACGGCTTTCATATCTTTCATAGGGTCTTGGAGGAAGGCTTTATCTTCTTCTGAAAGGGGGGCTGGGTCGTTTCCTTCGTCCAATTTTTCTCCTTGTGGGTCGCCCTCTTCTCCCCCTTCTGTTCCATCGTCTTCTTCGTCGTCGTCTTCGGCATCTTTACCTTTGTATTTCTTGTATACGTCGTATGCCTTTCTGGCTCCTGCAATAACTCCTTTTAATCCCATCTGGGTTGTAACTTCGTCTTGGCCTCCTTCTTGAACCGCTTTCCACTTATCTTGATATTCGGCAAGTTGTGTGTTATACTTTTCAGTGGCACTAGTTAAGAGCGAAGAGGCTTTGTCTACTTGGTCTTGTTTGTATTCTCTGAGGCGGTCGTTAAGGTTATCGACATTTGAGGCGTAAGTTTCATCCATTACTATTTATAAAGTAATGGAAGAAAATTATAAAAAAATTAAATTAAACTAAACTTTTTTCATTGAAAGATTTTAATATTCGTCAAAATAACTGCTGTATGGGTCTTTGGGAGGAGGAGAACACAATTCGTCGCCATGCGAGGTTTTCACATTATTTACCCTTGTATTCTGTTTAGATAATTTTTCTGCGTATTCGGCCTCTATTTTCGCTCTTAATCTGTCCTCAATTGCTTTTTCTTTGGCTTCTTGTTTCAGTCGTTTCTCTTCCTCTGCGTTTTTAATTTTAGTCATCATATCGTTAAACTTATCATAATTTTTCAACCATTTTTCAAACTCTTTTTCGTCCATATCTTCTGGTTCCTTCGGCGGTTCTGTTACTTTTTCAACTATCTTCGTCTGGGTCTTATTTAATTTTGCTTGTTTCATAGCAGTTGCCTTTTCCCTTGCCCTTGCGAGGTGTTCTTTTTGTTTTTCTGAAATTGGTTTCTTACTGCGTGAGGGCTTAATTGGTTTGACGAATGGGTCTTGTGATAGGTCCTCTGGGGGTGGTGCAGTTACAGCCTCTTGCTTTTTTATTTCACTCGCTTCTATAACCTTTAAGTCGTCTAATATTTCGTCTTGGGTCTTTGCTTTTTGCCTCATAACTGGTAATTCTTCATTATCCATTTTTATATTCTTAACTGAGAAAATAATTTCATAAAAGTAATTTTAAACATTTATTCTCTAAATCTCTATTTTTTCTCTATTTGAAAAGTAAAAAAATGCTCATCATGCTTCGTTCTCGTCTTCGCAGTCGCAATCTACGTCTGGCAGTTCTTCCCCTTCAAACCCATTAGCGTTTGCCAAAACTAAGGGGGCTTCGTAGATACACTCTGAAAAGTTTTTAAAGGCGGTTGCTGGGCGGTCGTATAATTTGAGATAAAGAAACGAGTATGGGGTGGAGCCAGTGGCTTGGTAAAGTAAATCCTTAAACTTCTTTTCATCTCCGTACCTTGCTCCTAATTCTTCGGCCATCTTTCCTACTTCACGGTTATTCGCATTTTGAGAAATAATAGCGTAGTTAATCGACTGACGGACTATATTAGGTACTGCTTTATATAACTGTGTGGAGTAATAAAGTAATTTAATATTATGGTGACGATAAGAGGATGCTAGACGGAAAGCCAAAGAGTTTTTGCGTAAGTTTTGGAAAGCGATGAAATCATCAAAAATAATAGCAATATTTGGTCTTTGCTCTTTTGGGATACTATCTTGAAAATTAATTATTTGTTGTAAAACTTTTTCATCGTATTCTGGGTAAATTGTTTCCTTAAACTCCTCACATAAAAAACGGCATGTATCATCGCCGTTGGTCATTGTGGAACTAAATATATACACCGCATCAAAACATCCTTGATAAAAAGCAGGGTTTTGGAGTAAGTTACAAATGCGTGTGGACTTGCCTTGTTTTGGTGAAGCAATATCCAAAACACACGCCCCAGTATTAACGTCTGGTAAGTTTGGATGGTGGCTAATAGCCTTTCGGTTTATTGGTGGCTTTACTGGTAAAATTGTAAGGTCGTCAAAGTTATTCATATATTATTAAATTAGATTATAATTCCGTCATTCTTTCTATTTTCTTGTTATCCACTAAATGGTTGGGTTCGGTACCATCCATAGTACACGAGGAATTACAACAACACATTATTTTACATTTCAATTTTGACAAGAACTTTAAAAATCGATCCGTAAGTTTGATTGCTTGGTCTGGTCCCATATAACATTAGTAAAGAGAAAAAAAAATAATAATTGTGAAGAATTATGTAGGCATTATATATGGATATATATAGTGTTGAACAAATGAATATAATGGCCTGGTAGTTTTTTCCACAATTTTGGTATAACCGATATACGAAAAGTGTGGGAATAACTACCACTCCATTATGGAACTTAAATGTCGCAAAAAATTGAAATGATTTAATAGAAAAGATGTAGGGTAGTTTAG
>Ga0181401_1000227_pt1 | contig 23386 bp, 13 predicted proteins | sample 24SPOviralmetaG_FD_130130 | JGI IMG/M metagenome (GOLD analysis project Ga0181401, IMG submission 130130) | Marine viral communities from the oligotrophic San Pedro Time Series (SPOT) site, San Pedro Channel, CA, USA - 24 SPOT_SRF_2011-07-20 | ecosystem: Environmental > Aquatic > Marine > Strait...
TATTTGCCTCGGCATCAAAAATTTGAACCTTTATTTGTTTTGTATTTCCAGTTTTGGCCATTATTACGAACTCCAACTTGTTGAGATAATACTAATTTCACTATTGTTCCAAACTGTAATACAGTGCATCCAATATCTTGCAAGAGTCCAGTCTGGTTCTGTGTCATTTGGATATCTTATTGTTCCTCCACCAGTTCCGCTAAGTGCAATCGTTTCAAAGGTCTGGTCGTGGCCAGATGTAGATGCGTCGACAAATAACATCATCTGAGCACCAGGTTCTGCACCAGCTAATCTCCAGGTCTGGGGACCGGTGAGCTGTGCACTTGTAAAGTAATCTGTAATAGGACGGTGGTTGGTATTCATATTCATTTGTAAAGTAGAATTTCCAATATTAGAAGTAAGCTGCTGAGCCCCGGCTGATAATCTAGTGTATAAACCAACTGTATCAGTTATATTTATAGGTTGCCTTAGAGACCCTACTACTTCTGTTCCTGCTATTTTAATTGCCATATATTTTACCTATTAGAATGGTTCAGCCGTGCTGCCATGCGTTGCTCTCATTTCAATATTTCCTTGTGTTTGAGCTGTTGAATAAAAAGTGCCTTCATTGCATACAATTTTAATTCTAAAATCTGGATCTGAGGAAGTCATATTTGCTTGTACTAATGATTGTCCAGCACCGCCAGGATCGTTTGGATTTGCCATGGCCATCCAAGCAAATCTTAATCCTCCAGATGTTGGAACAGTATAATATGTACCAGAGGTATATCCATCACTTGTTGGCATGGGACCAAAGCTATAATTACTTGAATTACAATCACCACTACAAGATTGAGAAGCAACATTATATTGTGCTTCAACAGATGTAATTCCTGTTAGTCCTGTATAGTTTGCATATTGGACTGGATAACTACCTGGTGCGCCAGAATCACCATAGGCGTATGTAATTTTTATTCTATTATTACTAGATTCATGCACAAACAAAAGATAGCACCAAGTTTCAGGCCAGCCAGTGTTCGACCAATAATAGTCCTGGGTACGCCAAAAAGTGGGGCTGGAAAGAGAAAAATTTGAAAACGTCGATGAGGCAGCTCCTGGTTCGTCAAAACCAAATGCTGTGGCTCTTATATCAGTAGCAGATAGTACAGTTAAATGTACTTGCCAATGTCTATTATTTGACCATGTTGGTGTTGATGGAAATTTTACTGCAGAAGGAAATGTTGGTGTGTGGCCAGAAGTACTAGTATCTATATTTAATATAATCATTCTACCAGGGGCCGTATTTGAGACTGTAAAAGTTACAGCACCAGTCATTGCTATTTTTAGAACTGATTTATTAAAATCAATACCTGTGGTAATTGTGTCTACTTGTTTTGGGTGGAGGTTGGAAAATTTTCCATCTATTCCAGCTGAAAAACCCCACACACCTTCTCCGTAAGTTGTAAAAACTTTTCGAGTATCATCTATTACGGTGGTGTTTTGTTGCTTAATCGCCATCTTCGTTTCTCCAACTATTAGCGGTTATTATTTTAAACTATATTTATTGTTATATTTAAATGTACTATCTCAGCATCCTTAGTAGCTGTTAGCATTTCATTGTATACATTTTTTACTGTACTGTCTGTAGCCTCAATGAAACTCATAACTGAATCAACAATTTGTATTTCACTTCCACTAATCGACCAAGTAACATCAGAGGCATCGGCGCTTAAAGTGCCGATTGACACTTCTCCATTTGTTACAAAATATAAATCAGGTGATGTAATAATCATAAATTAGCCTTTATTTTATTTAGTATTATTTATACTAATCTCTTCTTTCTATATCAGATTCTTCTAATATATCGCCCAACCAGACTTCGATTACTTTAGCAGATTCTTTACCAACATTTGTTGCTTTATGCCATGTTTCTTTTGGAATATCAACGCTCATCCCTGCGTGGTAAATTTTTGTATGTTTTGACCCAGGCATTCCATCACCTCTATCAAGTTCCATTAAAACAGAGCCACTTACGATATGCCAATGTTCTGACCTGTGCGTATGACGTTGGTCGCTCAGTGATTGGCCGACATCAAAACTTAATTCTTTAACTTGCCAATGGCCGTTAGAATCTAATATTTTATATGTTCCCCATTTACGCTGAGTCGTAGGTTGAGCCCATTCCTTTAATATCCAGCTACTACTATTGGCCTTGTTGTTTCCACCAATACCAAATTCAAAATCAACACCTTCGACTGCCATTTCTGGAATATTATCCGATGTTCTATCACCACCATTTACAAATATAATGGTATCATTCGGATATAAAAGTTTAACTTTTTCTAAGGCATTTATTGCAGTATCGTCAGAGTCATCAAAGGAAATAACCTGGTCAACACAGGAAAGTTCTTGTACAATTGCAGCTCGTTCTTCCCAAGGCATAAAAGCTCTACCTTTTTTTCTTACAAGCCATTCGTCTGAATTTACTCCGACCACCAATTGCGTGCCACATAAATTTGCATCTTTTAAATATTCAATATGGCCTGAATGTATCGGGTCAAACCCACCCGTAGCCAATACGGTAATCATATCTGCCTCTGATTCTCTTCTGTTAATGGTTCCATAAAATAGTCCCAAATAAAGTTAATGGATTTATTGGTTTTCATTTCGGCCGGTATCTCTACAACATCCGGATGTACATACCAATCCTCGTAGGATGCTTGCTCTGTGAAGGCTGCATCGTTTACAACTAAAACATACCCATGCTTTTGCAATATCGCTCTAGCCTTATCTCTTGTTTCTGTTCCAAGTCTATACGTATCATGTTCGAAAGTAATCACTCCAAATTTGTAACCTTTGAGTGGAAGCTGTTCCAAAATGCCAAGAGAGGCCTCGTCACAATCAATTTGCAAATAATCAATAATTGGGTCCAGACAATGTTTGTTGAATAAATCTACCCAACCTATTTCAGTTGCGTCTGCACAAATAACTGTGTTGTTTCTATTTTCCTTAAAATTATAACATAAAGATTCAGAGTTGTCAACCGATATTCCTTTCCAATCAAACTCTTCTAGTAGTGCTGTATTGTTATGTATAAATGGGTCCCCAGAACCAATCTCTAAATAGGTACCTTTTCTTTTGCCTTTAAATATAGATAAAACAAATAAATCTTGGAAATGTTTAGAATAATTTTTACTTATTTGGTCAAAGTCTGGGAAAGGAAATTTAAATCTTTCTTTATCTAATACTGAATATGGAATTGTATCTGGGTAATAAATTGAACCTAAAAGAGTATCCACAAGTTGTTTGTGTTTGTCATCTAATATTGTTTTAAATTTAAGGTCAAAAAGTTCATGTTTACCTTCCTGTGTTCCAGCGATTTGCCATTTACCTCGAGCTTTTTGCCAAGCAAGAGCCTTTCTGCCAGGGAATTCAACACCGATGTCAGTTTCTGGGCCTCCATAATATATCAATAAACCAAGCTTTGCATGTAAATAAGAAGATTTCCATTTTTGTTGTTGTGCGTAAAGTTCTGAAATCAGATAATGTGCCTCTGGTCGCTCTGGCATAAGAGCCGTGGCATCCAATAGAGCACTTTCAACTGTATAAGATCTATTTCCTTGTCTCCAATAACAATTAGCAATACCAATTAAGGATTTATATTGTAATAGTGTATTGTCTGAAAGGTCTGCTGTTTTTAAATATAATGATACAGCCATAGCCCCTTGTTCTAATTTATCGTATTCACGAGCTAATTTAAAGAGTTTATCTGGATTTTTTGGTTCCATTACATGGTTATTTAAAAGTTCTTGTAACATTATGCTCTCCCCACAAAATCAAAAAATACAGCCTCGGGCATACTCAAAATAAATGTACCATTATCTTGATAACCAAAACTGATTAACACATTGCCTTCAAAGAATGTCATTCCTGTAGCAAATTCAATATTATATTCATAACCTGTAGTTGGGTCCACCTGTGTTCCCATAAAATGGAAGTCTTTTGTGTGGTGTACAATTTCCCAATTTTCGTCCCATACAATTACTCTGTGGTTATAATGACCATCCTTTCTATGGAAATGGTCCTTTAAAAGATCTACCTCATGCGTAAGACAAAGATGACGACCATCACCTATAGGTACAACTTGTGTTCCGCCTCGTAGGTCTCTTTGGAATTGATATGTTTTAGATTCGTCTAAATGAGCAGTTTCTGTTGTTCTCGTTACATCGTCATATTTTACAACTTGAGTTGGATTACACCATTTTACAAAATGCCAAGGCATGTCAATAACAGGCATCCAATTCTTTTCACAATAAGAACCATTATCGCCTGGAGCAGGAATAGGGTGTCTTCCGATTTCTTGCCATAGACCATCAATAAATTCTACCTCACACATTTCCATACGACCCTTTCCATTCTCGTCGTAAGCATCTCTGCGAACTCCACATAAAAATAATCTGTCGTCCCAGGAAAATAATCTACCATCTTCCAAACCATGGAAGTTCCATGTTGGTGCACCAGTATCCAAATTCATTTTAATTCGGCCGGCGTTTAACATTTGCATGTTGCTATCTAGTTCACATAAAACATTATGTGTAGCTAAACATACATCATTTTCTGGGTGAATGTATTGGAGAGGTCCCCAAACATGTGGAAACTTTTTACCTTCTGAATGGTAAAGAGTATAGTTAACATGGCGTACATTTAGAAGGAGTTTACCCTCATGTACAAAAATGGAGGGATTCATAATCCCTGTTTCGCCTGTTAATTCTTTTGGTAGTGTAATCGGATGGATACTTCCGCCTCTTTTTAGGGCGTAGTGTACTAGGCCGTGTCGGCGCAAGTCATGCATAATTCCTCCATAATAAAATCCATATTATAAAAATTTAAGTGTAATGTATTATAACACTATTTAGAACAAATGTCAACCAAATATTAAGCCCAAGGTGGGGTTCTTTTTGTACCTGTTTGTTTGTTGATTTTTGCCTGTATTGATGTATTATAATCAGCTATTTTAGATGATTCGGCCGATTCGACCCAACCTATTACCGTTTCCTCAGTAAGAGAGGCAAAGGAAATAAAATCTGATTCTGAAGTTCCTTCGGCTGAAAGTACTGAATAGCCTAGAACCGAACCTACGTTTCCGTCTGAGTCTACACCATTACGTTGCCATTTTATAGAAACAACAGCATCCGCTAGAGACGCAGCAGCGTTATTTACTACATCTCTAGTTTCAAAGCTAATTATAGTCCATGAATAAGTCATTGGTTAATCCTCAGCTTATTCTGGGTCAGCAGGTGAGTCAGCTGGTAGAGGTGGTGTTACTCCGTCGCCTTCGCCATCAGACCATGGTAGTGATGTTTGTGCAATATCACTGATTGATGATTTATCAATCTCATTTCTGATTCTATCTTCAATATGCTCTAAGTAAACGCTGTCATTATTTACAATATTTTGAACCCAAGCTAAAACATTAGCCTCAGTCAAACTTTCAAAGTCTACAAATGAACCAGCAGGAACATTAGCTGCACTAAAAGGAGTTGCGCCTGAGAATTTAGCTGTATCGCCATTTTCATCAGTACCTTCCATTTCCCAGTAGGTTTGAACTACTGCACCTTCGAGGGTTGCACCCTCACTATTAACCTGGTCCTTCTTCTGAAGTCCGGTTATTTTCCAAGTATATGTCATTGCCATTTTTAATTTTCTCCGTTAAATATTTGGTATTGGATATAATAGTTATTTATTAATCTTCTGTTGCCTCGGCAAAATAGTCTAAAGATTTCAAGTGTGTGTACGCTTGAACAATATGACTATCCGCAGAATCCATGTCTATAAAGAATTTACATCTATGGTCCAATCCTCTTGTTCCGATGTTTAATTCAGCTTCAATTTCCGTGGCATTTACACCTGCATATCCAATTGGTTTATTGTGTGCTTCTCGAGCTGCTTTACTAGCCCAAATAGTTACAAAACATTCTGCTATGTAACCAGCTTGCCAATGAACTTCCATATCATCATCTCTTACACCGTTATTGGTTAGACCAGTAGGTGTTGAGCTATCAGGTGGTAGCGGAACGTCTTGCATTCTTTTTTGTACCTTAACATCTGTGACTACAAAATATGCATCGGGTGCAGATAATCCTGTGCCAGGTACTTCGTATGACTGTATTAGTGCCATTATTTGTTCTCCATTTTATTCATTATATTATATAACATTTCTTCAAGTTTGTCAATCTTTTCTTGTTGACTATTTATTAATTTTTGTTGGTCTTTGTGAGCTTCAACAAGCAGACCGACCATCTTAGGATAATCAAGTCCATATTCGTCTGTTTCAACAGAGTATGATACAACTTCTGGAATGACCTTCTCAACTTCCTGAGCAATCATACCAACTTGTCTACCACCGAACATTTTATCTGTTTCGTCTGTAGAAACATCATCTTTTCTTTCGTAGTATACGCCACGTAGTTGTAATACTTTATCCAGTGCACCGTCAATAGTTACGATATTCTTTTTCTTACGTTCATCAGAATAAGCAACAATGTTACCGTTACAATAAAGAGAACCATTGACTCTCATTTGGTAACCGGAAACTGTACTTGATGAACCTATACCTAAGCAATTTCGAGCTCTGTTATGATAAGTTACCCAACGTCCTAGTCCTTGTAAATACCAACCACCGTTACCTGAACCATCCCACATATCATGCGGATCATATCCTGCCTGACTGTAAGCTAATCCATAATAACCACCTCTGTTTCCATATACAGTCCAAGGCGTATATGAAGTCTGGTTATTAGGCAAGAAGTGAGCACCGTTATATCCATCATAGATACCAACACCGCCACCACCAACTTGTAACCAAGTATTTGCATATGTATAACTTGATCCACCATTAATTTGGAATCTTACAGTACCACTATTATAGTCATTAAAGAATCGCATACCACCATATGATGGGTTAGCTGCAAATGACATACCAGTATGATATTGTAATACCAAGTCAGGATAAGGATAGCCCCAACCACCAGATTCCTGGAATCCGAATGAGTATGGTGAACTTGCCCTTGTTATACCAGAGTTACCACCAGCGTATGGTGTATTAATTCTGTTAACAGTTAACTGATTAAGTCTAGAAGTAGAAGCTGGGTCAGAATAATAACCAGTATTATTTCTATCATACATAATGTATGGTCTGATATCTGTAGCGTAAATGACATTACCTGAGTAATAGTTCAGATACATTGCTCTACCGTTTTGGCAATCTAAGTGTAAGTTACCATTTGTTGCGACAACTGAAGCCCAAGAATTAGGTCTACCATTTGAGCCAACATACAAGTATGCTCCCCAAGTCGGGTTAGGTCCATGTAATGCACCACCTCTAATTCTAAGAGCAGAGTTACTAGTACTTGCAGGATCTAAATAATATCCAGTACTATTCCAATCATAGAATATTGGAGTACGAACATCTGAACTAAATACCGCTCTACTTGACATCGCAGCTCTAAATGAACCATTGTTGATAATCAACATACCATGGTCATTCAGCTGATTCGCACCACCTAATCCACCAGCATTTGGATGTGACCAACCAATACCGTACATATTTGCAGTAGAAGTACCAGCAGAGTTCGGTCTATAAGAGGAACCCATTGCGAATACTAATTGTAATCTTGTGGAGGTATATGTACCAGTTACACCAAGACCATAATTAAGGAATGTATGATAACCAGCTTGTTGTGAAGTATTCCAATAGGAAGTACTTGCTGGATTCATGTAGTAACCAGTATTATTAGAATCATAGTAAATACCGGCATACATTGCTCCGCCATTACCACTGTTTTCATCAAGGACCGGAATTGTTCTCCAAGTTCTCCAACCACTCCATGAACTTCTGAATCTTAAGTTGGTAATTGGTCCACCAACCATCTGCCAACCATATCCACGAGTATTACTACTTCTATAGTGATATGATTGAACACCAACCCAGTGAGATGTACCTGAAGGCTGGTTAGCTGGATTACTCCAAGAATCAATAAAGCCTGAACCCCAAGTTGCCACTTGGTTCATGTCGATTCGACCCCAACCCATTGCACCAGTCCAATAGTTAGTGTCACCTGTTATACGAGGTCTAGCTCTATAATATTCACCAGAGTTACGTGTATGTCCTGGTAACGCCTGGAATGCCATAGCCTCATTACTAATACCTCTCATTCGAGTACTATTATCTGAAGCACCATTAAAGTAATAAGCTGTATTGTTTAGGTCATAGAATATTGGAGCACGGAATGATGAATCACTTTGTACATATCCATAATTAAAGTCGGTATATGAACCATTATAATATTGTAACCAACCACGACTATTATCATGTACACCAACATTGTTGCCTTCAGTTGACATCCAAGTCCATCTTGAACCAATACCGTATCCACCCCAACCATTTCGGCCGACGTTATATGTTGATACGTTACCGTATGGGTTGCCTTCTGAATGAGCAGAACGTAATCCATATCCATAATCTTGGAAGTATAAACCAGTTGAGCCTTGTGCTCTAAACCAATCATTAGCATATACTGCTCTTAATTGTGAGTTACCATTCGCATTAACATAATATCCTGTGTCAATTCTATCGTAGAATATTGGAGCACGGATATCAGATGTATGGTCCAGATAATCTGTGTTGATACGACCATAAGTTGTGTTCCTATATCTCCAATCCATAATTGTTGTGGAATCTGAAGAAACAAGGTCACTATCTACAATTGTTCTACCCTGTAAGCGAATGCCGTCAGATGAGCCAGTTCCATCATTTTCGGAACCTATGACCATCATGCCATTTTCACCAGAGTTATCGTAATCCGGATCGTATGTAATATAACCAAAGTCGGAAGGTGCGTTTACACCTGAACGGAAATATATTGTTACTGGAGCATCATTGCCTGAATGGAATTCTGCAGCAACATTGTTCATGTATTCGTCTACTTTACCAGTAGTTACATACGATGAAGAACCTCCACTGTCAGTTGTTCTGGCATAGAAGTAAGCTTTACCATAATGTTCAACAACATTGAATCTAGAAGTACTTGCAAAATCGCCATAATAGAAACTATCATTTCTGTCATAGTATCTGTCAGCATATATGTTACCAGTAGTATATAGAGTACCATTTACATCAAGTACATAATTAGGGGCAGAAGTATCTCCTTCACCAAAGCCTACACGTAATGATCGAGCAACAACAAGTCTACCATTTGTCGTAAGTGACATAGCACCTTGAGCTGTATTATGTGATGTATCACCCCACCAGAAGCCTCTATTATCATCATTATTAAACTGGAATGTCATAGCCCAATCGCCAAGACCACCAAAATTAATGCCTGATTGCATACCTATGGCATAGGCTGAACTATCATATACACGGATCTTGTCACGAGTAGAGTTTGAAGGACCATCAAGTCTATCAAAGTCCATTGTAGAAATATTAGAATTACCGGCCGGATTCATGTAATAACCAGTACTATCTCTATCGTAATAAATTGGAGACTGAACACTGGATCTGAATAATGTTTCGCCGTTGCCTCTTATAATTGCATTCCAATCACCACCAAGACCACCATCTCTGAATGATATATCTTCATTACCTGATGTAGCTATAATAAAGTGAGCATCATTTGTGTCTGTTGCCTGAATATAACCACGAAGGTTTCCAGCACCAGTATAGTAATATGAAACACCACCACTAACAGCATTAATAGTATTATAGTTAATTGCGTTCATACGTGATGTAGAAGCAAAGTCTCCATAATAACCAGTGTTATTGGTATCGTAGAATATTGGAGCACGAGAAGAGACACGAGAGAATGTGACACCACCGGTTTCTATCCAGAAGTTTCTTGTTCCGTTTCCACCGCCTGAAGTAAATTGTAAATTACCAGCTGCGTTTGTTTGGTTATCTGGTGATTCATAAATCTGCCATTGATTACCACCATTCCATTTAATACCTTCGTTTACGCCTGGGTCATTAAATGTTAGATTGTTTAGGTTGGTAATTGAACCATTATTCCAGTTCCAAGTTCCACCGACATTACCACCACTAACTGGGTCCATGTAACGAGATGTGTTTGAACGGTCTCTAAATATATTTGCATCAACAATGTCAGCTAAAATATCATCAACAGTTAAGTCACCGGTAATGGTAGCGTCTCCGCCTACGGTAATATCATCTAATACTTTTAAATCATCAACAGTTAAACTGGATTCTGCATTACGCCTTTTAAGCATAATACCACCATATTCACGTAAAGCACCACCACTATTATAGTTAAGTAATATTCTAATTCTTACGTAATGACAACCACCACCATCTGAGCCATTATAGACTGTATGTGATGTTGGGATTGTTGTGTGGGCTCTTAATGTTTCCCAAGAAGTACTTGTTCTGTTTGAACCACCAACTACGAAATATGTTGTACCTGTGTTACCTGCGATTGGATTCTTATCTTTATCAAATCTCTCAATTCCGTAGTATAATAAACCACCGGAACCTGAAATACGTCTTGTAGAAATTTCACCATATACTTCCTCACCAGGAACAACAGGAATATAATCAGAGTAGAAGGTACGATATGCAGCACTTCTTAAAACATAATTACCGGCAAATGGGCCATCTGATTTAACGTATTCAGCAGTATTTGTTGTGAATGCATTCTCTGCACCTCTTAAAGGTACGATAACACGTTTTTCAAAGTATTCTGTAGCATCAAATAATACGAGGTCAGCACCACCAGATCCATAAGCAGGATTTAATGAGATATTTTCATTACCACCACTGAGTAGGAAGTCTGAAGCAGAAACATCACCTTGGAAATATGCGTTACCATTATCAAGGTCAATACTTGCCCTTAAGTTTCCATTACCTATGAATACAAGTTCATTAGGATTAGATGTACTGAAGTGCGAACGATACGGGTTGGTATCACCAGCCCACATAATACCCCAGTCGGAAGCTGTTCTCCAAATCCAATGTGTACGATCTTGTGCCTCGAGTAATACGTTATTTTCACCAGTACCTGAAGCAAATCCATCACGATAGATACGACCATTAACCTTAAGAGCTTGTGATGTATTTCCAGCTGCAGGATTTAGGAAATAAGCAGTATTTTGTGAATCATAATAGATTGGAGCTCGCATTTGATTCGTTGCAAGGAAGTAACCATTTTCTGTTTCAGCTTGTTTGCCTCCGTTGTAATAAAGGTCAAGACCTGCATTACGTGCACCATATAACATCCATTCATTATCAACGTCATTGTAAATACCTACTTCACTGGCACCACTTGACATAAAGACATAGTTACCAGCAATAGAATAACCAGCCCAACCATTTTTAGTGCCGCCGACTTCCATTGAACCATAGGTGCCAGAAGATGCGTCAGCATAATATGTAGTCGCATGGTTGAAATAATATCTTAATGCCTGAACAGCATTTAATCTTGTAGTACTTGCAGGATCTACATAATATCCAGTATTATCTAAATCGTATATGAGTGGAGTTCTAATCTGTGTATTAAACTGACCCCATCTAGCAAGGAAACCAGAAGCAACAACACCAGAAGAACTATTGTGTACAGCGGGAGCAGTTGCTGTTCTCTTATCACCAACAAATGTATAAAATGCACCAAAGTCATTTTGACCTGCAATTGTATATGCTGTATTAGTATCTGTAGATGTAATATAGTTATCATCACCAGCAGTATCATTTAAGAATACAAGTTTGGGGGTGACAACTTTACTTGTTGCAAAAATTGTAGATGTTGAAAGATCTGGGTCACCACCATCTGGGAAATTAGCAGTTGAACCTAGATGAATATTATTCATCACAGATGTTCCAGCAAAGTTTCCATAATAGTTTCTATCATTTCTATCATAGAAAATTGGGGCATTGACTTCTGTTGCAGAACCCATAGCACCAGGCGCGGTAACCTCTGAATTATCAATCTCTAGTCGCTCAACACCACCCGTAACGAATGTTTGGCTATCGGCTGATGGGAAACCTATGTAGTTATTTGTGTCGCCTCTATGTCTGATATAGTCGTCAATGTCAATGGTATTTAACTGTGAATCACCATTTGGATCGAGGTAGTAATTATTATCATTAGAGTCATAGTAACGTGCAGCGTACATGTTACCAGCAGTTACATTACCACTATAGTTACCAGTCTGAGCGTGTATTGAAGCCCAACGATATGCGGCAGTACCAAGCTCACCAGTGTTATTAACTATAGGAACTAATGTACCACCATCAGCACCATTTGCAGAACCAAATGCGTACCAGGTATCAACTTCAGTTGAATTAAAGTACCAGAATGCATCACCACCAGGAAGTACGGAATCATCACTATGGTAGAATTTAATAGAGCCAGACTGAGTATAAGTCATTTCAGCAGTATTATTATCTGTGACTGTTATACCAACACCGCCACCATTACTTTGTTTTTGTAATGTAATACCAGCACCGTAAACTTCCAAAGTATTTCTAACTCTTACAGAAGAATTAGTAATATTAATTCTGGCGTTGCCATTTGTTGCCAGTCTAATTTGGTCATTTGCCGGGAATCCAATATAAGTATTTGTATCTCCGCGATGTCTTATCCAATCATTAATATGAACTTCATTTAATTGTGAATCGCCATCTGGGTCAAGATAGTATGCTGTATCGGCATGAGCATAATATCTGCTTGCCCAAATATCACCGGCCGTATAAATTGTTTTATTACTTCTGGAACGTAAATATGTTCCATCGGTCATGTACCAACCGCCACCCCAACCAAATCCTAATTCTTCATCTTTAAGGAATGTTGCTGTACCACGTCCAATTACAAGAGCATCATCATTACCTGCTAATTGTATTGAACCTGAAACGTGTAATTTGTTTGTTGTAAGTGCACCGCCGACCAGTGGAGTATTATCACCTGATGTATATGTTGGAGCAGTAGAATTACTGACCATAACATTACCACTATCATCAACGATTAATGCTTCACTATAGCCTGATGTCCAGAATCCCCAATTAGTTCCTGTGTGTAATACTTGATATAAATTACCAGAACTATCACCTTTAATCTGACCACCGGCAACGCCATCATGGTAGAAGTGAATATATCTATTTCCGTTATTAGTTGGATTTGATGATGGGTCAATTCTGTTTAAATATTGTAATGCATATCCACCAGAATAGTTACCACTGATTGCCAATGTTGTATTATTGGTACCTTCGTCTCCATCAGTTACAAGAGCAATACCACCAGTACCTGAATTATCACTCCATCTTGAATTGTTTCCAATATTTCCAACTCTTACAGCACCGTTTAAGGTTGCTGATAAACTTGCATCTGCAGGATTTAAGAAATAACCAGTACCATTCCTATCAACAAATCTATCTGCTTGAACATCACCTTGAATAGTAACAGGGTGATAGAATGTGGATAAGGCATTTGTAATATTTAATCTTTCAACACCACCAGTAACAAATGTTTGACTGTCAGCAGCATCAAAACCTAAGTAGTTATTTGTATCGCCACGATGTCTAATATATGAATCAATATTAATCGAATTCATTTCAGACTGACCAGCAAAGTTGCCGTAGTACGCTGTATTATCTAAATCATAAAAGAGTGGTGAACGAACTGAGCCTGAAGCCTTTGTAAATGTACTAACTTCTAATCTTTCAGTACCACCTGTAACTACTCTAAATTGGTCAGCTGCATGGAATTGTATGTAAGTATTAGTATCACCATCAGCAATAATCTCACCGACTAAACTAATATCATTTACACGAGATGTGGCTGCAAAATCACCGTAATAAGTAGCGTTACCACTATCGTAATATCTACCCGCATATAGATTTGGGAAGTAACCATCGACAGCGCCTGTAATAAAGGTATCATTAATTTCTAATCGTTCAGTTCCATCTGTAAAGAATTTAATGTTATCGTTTGCGTCAAAACCAAAATATGTATTTAAATCACCATTATGATATATGTAATCATTAATACCAAGATTATTTAATACTGATGTGCCAGCAAAGTCACCATAGTATGTATTATCCCCTCGATCATAATAGCGATTAAAGTAAGCGTTATCACCAGTTACAGTACCAGCAGTTAAATCATCAATATGAACGCCAGTATTATTTGCTGTAAGTCTTACTGAGCCACCAGTTTCTAAAGTAATCGTATCTGTGCCAAAACCTACTTTTGTATCAGTATCATTATTATGAATTACTGCGTCATTAACTACTATATTTGGAGCGTATATATCTACTGTTGCAGAAACACTTCCATTCTGAATACCTAATCTTTCTGAACCACCAGTTTGTAAACTAATATCGTCTGTAGTAAATGAAACCTTTGTATCTGGGTCTCCGTTATGGAATAAATCATCATCTATTCCTAAATCATTTAATACTGAAGTTCCGTGTGGATTTACAAGATAAGAGTTATTGTCTGCGTCTACAAATCGTTGACCTATTACATCGGTACCTGCAGTAACTGTTGTCGCTGCTGAAACACTACCTGTATTTGCAATAATATCATTTCCAGCAATAACTGTATCTGTAGCATGAACATTTGCACCAGCAGATACATCATTACCAACTATAAAATTATCATCAGAATCTGATTTAGCAGCATAGTTAAATCCAGCATTAAGGAAACCTATATCACCATTTTGTGAATATATGCGTCTGTCTTGTCCTACGCCATCAAATACAATTTCTGCTCCTCCGACATTATCACCAACGATAATATTTCCGAGAACAGTAATGTTTCCATTTGCTGTATCATCAACATCGGATCTTAAGAATTGATAACCTTCTAATCCATCAACTGTATCAGCATCAAATCCAGCACCTGGACCTTCATCAGCTGTTGTTATAATACGACCTAAGTCAGTAAGGGAACCATTTACAAGTTTCCAATAATCACTGCTTTCGTCCCAAAGAATTTTTGGATTATCAAGTGTACCACGCTCAATTTCAATACCACTATTTTCTGATGGGCTTGAACCTGTGTAATTACTATTAAGAGTGATAATATTATCAGCAAGTAAAATTTCTTCTGTATTAACAGTAGTTGTATTACCTGAAACTGTAAGGTCACCTTGAATTGTGAGATCTTGTTGAATGGTATAATTACCAGCCATAATGTCATCGACATCAGATCTTACGAGTTGTGAACCTTCTAATCCATCAACTGTATCTGCATCAAAATTATTACCCGGTCCTTCATCAGCCGTAGTAATAATTCTATTGCCTTCAATTGTAGTTGTGGCTAATCCTGTAAACTCATTTCCACCTGAGTTAATATCTAATCTAGCAGACCCATTATATTTTAATGATAAACCAGCTGTACCATCATGGAAGGTAATACCATTATCTTGTTGAGAGTTTTGAAGTGTATAGTCGCCTTGACTTTCATTAATAATTTGGAGTGAATCTGAATCACCTCGGAAATTTGCAATGATTGAACTTTGTAAATAACCAGCTGAATTTCGTACATCTAGAGATGGTGTTGAGGCCGTGCTTTGTGTAATTTCTACTGCGCCAGTTAAAAGCGAAGATCCTGTTACTTGCAGTTTTTCGCCGGTATCGGTTGTACTACCAATAACGACATTCTGCGGTGTCAAGAGGCCATTCTTGACTATAAATTTTTTGTCATTTGCCATTCGGTTCACTCTCCCCAGATAGGCGATTTATGTTAATCAATGTTATTCTATATTTATCTAATCTTTAATAAGTGTAGCTGCAACTTTATATGTTGTTGAAGCATTACTTGCCGGTGCAACATTTAAACTGACTGTTCCACCTGCGTAGGAAACATCATAGGTTCCTAAGGTTGTATTTGTTATAATTTCACCAAATTCTGTAGCCATAGCTGTAGTTCCATTATGTACAATTAAAAGTTTTGTTATATGTCTATTGGAACCTGATGTGGCTGTAATAATAATTTCTCCACTATTATATATGGTCCCATCGAATGAGAAAATAGTTGTTGAGAAAAATGTTGCTGCTGTTACTGAATTATCTTGTCTACTTACATGCTCTTGGTCGATATCTGCATTAACAGTTAAATCACCTGTCATTGTATCGCCATCAACATTTACATAACGAAGGTCACCTTCATTAATTGTCAGAATAGGTAGGAAATCTGTTGTGATAGCTGTAACGTGACCATAAGTATCAAATTCAATACTGTCAATGACCTGAGCATTTGCTATATCTAATTGACCAGTATTAGTGACACTACTTGTATCTGCGTGTTCAAGTGTAACGTTGGCACTTAGAGCACCACCACCTGAAAGACCAGCACCAGCAATTACATTTGTAACTTTGTCTGTTTTAAGAAGTAAAAATGCATCTGTTTCAGTTTCGGTATAATATCTATTGTCTAACTGACCAGCATCTAATTCTGTTTCTGTGTAATATCTGTCGTCAAAATTAACTTGGTCCAAACCAGTAACGTGACCATAAGTATCAAGTACAACATCCTGTATAACCTGACCACCAGAACCTAAAACACTTGCCTGTGAACTTGTGTCAGCATGTTCAATCGTAATCGAACCATTTGCAAATTGGTTTGCACTAAATGTACCAGAACCAGTAAGTCCATTATTACCTGAAACTGTAAGTGTTCCATCACCTACATTACTAGCTGCATTATTGGCTGATTGGTTTAAAATATCCTGAGCGTGTAAACCGTCTAATAAATCTGCATCTAATCCTGATGTTGTTCCATCAACCGTAATTAATTCTGCAAGTATTTCTGCAGCTGTCATGTCGCCAGTAGAGCCAGCCTCTATTCCATCAAGTTTTGCACCATCAATCGAGATGTCTCGGCCATCAATTGTTCCAGAAATAGATACATTACCATTAATAATAATATCAGAGAATGTGTCTATTACTACATTATATGTGCTACCATCACCGGTTTCTAACTGTAAAGTATTATTGGCATTATACCAATCAAAATCCTCGACACCAGCAACAGCTGTATTACTTGCAGCAGTAAGTCGGCCATCTTCATCAACTGTAAAGATTGGAATTTGTGATGAGCTACCATAAGTGCCGGCAGTAACAGCAGTATTTGCAAGTTCGGTAGTAAGAGTCATTACGCCAGTATTACTGAAGGCGTTACCTGTTACTTTACCATTGAGTGTTAAATCAAGTGTGGCTGGTGGAACATTTGTAAAATTATTATAATCTAAATAATAGGTTCCTTCCTGACCATCTAATAAATCTGAATCTAAACCTGAGGTATTTCCATCAACTGTTTTAACTAATGTAAGTATTTCCGAGGCGGTTTGGTCGCCGGTCGCGCCTGATTCTATCCCATCAAGTTTAGAACCATCTGCAGCAACATCACGGCCGTCGACCGTACCGGTAACTGTGACATTACCTGTTACATCAATACCAGCACCAAAGTTGACATTTAAATCAAAGTCTGATATAATAGTATTAAAGGTACTTCCGTCACCTGTTTCAATAGCAAAAGTATTATTTGCAGAATACCAATCAGTTGAATCTACACCAGCAACAGCAGTATTGCTAGCAGCTGTAAGTCTACCATCTTCATCAACTGTAAATACAGGTATTTGAGAACTTGAACCATAGGTACCAGGAGTAACAGCGGTATTTGCAAGTTCTGTTACAACTGTCATTACCCCAGTATTAGAGAATGCTGTTCCGGTAACTTTACCAGTTAGAGAAAAATCTAGGCTTGCAGCTGGTACATTTGTAAAATTATTGTAATCTAAATAATATGTTCCTTCCTGGCCATCAAGTGTATCAGCATCTATTCCATTTCCAGAGCCTTCATCACCAGTAGTAAGGATACGCCCAACAACACCACCAGAAGCAATTTCCCAATAATCGTTTGTTTCGTTCCATTGTATTATTACATTACTCTCATCGCCGCGCTCAACCTCAAGTCCAGCATCCTGTGTTGGAGCACCAACATGGTTCGCGTTAAGAGTAATAATGTTATCTGATAACTGAATTGTTTCAGTATTAACATATGTTGTATTACCAGAAACTGTTAGGTCCCCAGTAATAACTAGACTGGCATCGAATGTATCATCAACGTCAGATCTTAAATATTGTGACCCTTCAAATCCATCAAGTAAATCTGCATCAAGTCCACTGTTCGCACCATCAACAGTTTTAATTAATTCTAGAAGGTCAAGTGGGTCTGCACTAAACTCGACAATAGATTCTGTTCTGGGTAAAGCAGTTACAGTAATTGTACCCACCATGCCGGCATGGTTAGCACATTGGTAATAATATGTGCCAGGAGTACTCGGTGTCCACTGAACAGTAGAAGTTCCTTGGCCTGAAGCCCCAGCGACCTGGTCACCAGTTCCAGTACCTTGAGCAGTTTTTATGTATAAAGGGTGTCCAGCTGAACCAGCATTATTGATGGTAATTGTATCACCAGTATATAATGCAATATCAATATCATTGCCACTAATTGAGCCTGACCTATCATCGCCTGAAATAGCCCAATCGCCAGCAGTATTTGCATCTGCGACATCGGCAGCAATCGTAAAGCTTAAATTTGGTGTGACTGAAGGTTCATCTTGTTTAATAAAGATTTTACCGTCATTTGTATTAATCGCTAATTCGCCCAGCTCTAATTGAGCTGTAGTCGGGACGCGTCCAGATACGGCACTTCGTCTTAGCTTAATCAATGTCGACATATGTATGTCCTTTCCTCACGCCTATGTAGGCCAGTTAAAAAGTTCCTCCATCGAGGGTTGTCACGGTAACATCGCCACCTGTGACTGTAAAGTTATTTATGTTAAACGAGGCAACTCCAATATTGGAATCTGTCGCCAATTCACCAGCAATTAATATTTGATTATTACTGACCGTTGTGTTTATACCTTCACCAGCAGCAAAGGCAATAGTTTCGCCCAGAGCAACTACATCTGTGTTGCCGGACTCAGCTGATATAGAGATACCACCTGTTGTTATACTACCTATCTGTGTTGCTAAAAATTGTTTGTTTACTGCGTCCTGATTATTAACAGGGTCGCCAACATTTTGAATTCTAGATTGACTTACATCTACCTGATTGCTTCCAAAGGCTGCATTAAGTACAATATCACCAATCTGTGTTGCAAGTGTAGAGTCACTGATGAGGAAATTATTGTTAATATTAATATCATCATCAATTTGTATATCTGTAATTTTTGAAACATTTGCTGTAGCAGGGTCAATAAGATATGAGCTGTTATTTTGGTCTACAAATCTACGACCTATAATATCTCCTGGTACTAACCAAGAACCATTTGACTTATCATAAGAAGCACCAAAGTTAAAGTTCGGTGCAAGGAAACCAATAGTATCACCAACTGCATATAGTGACATTGTTTGACCAGGCGCGTTTTCAATTTGTAATCTACCTGCACCTTGGCCATAACCTACAACAAGTCCGTCAATATGTGATACATCATCTGGTTCAATATACATATCTGTATTTGCAGAATCACCAAATCTTGGAGCGTTTATAGCTCCTGTGGCTGTATCTCCAATTGTATTAATGTATCTCGGATCTAAATTTGTAAAATCAAATGTTGTGGCAATTGCTACATTTGAGTTATGTACAACAGTTCCTGTACCAGTAACACCGCCAGTTAAGGCAATGGTAAAGTCGTCTGTTCTGAAATTAATTTTGTCATTAGGGTCATCATGAGTAACAGAAATACCTAGTTCGGTATTGTTTCTTATCATCTCACCAACGAGATCGTGAGTTGTTTCTGTAAAGTCAGGAATCGCGTTAGCTTGTAATTCTACTGGAATTTCTGTCGCAAATGTAATACGACCTTGAGCATCAACTCGGATACGAGGAGTAAATCCATCAGTACCATATAAGTCAGCCGATACACCAGTATCATCTAGCCCAATTTCAAATACGTTATTAGCAATTGCTGTATTCGCACCAAGTTCCAAACCTGTTCCAATATGGAAAGTTGGAGTTGAAAGAATATCAATAACAGCACTATTTGAACCATCTTGTATATCTAGGTTTGAACTGAAATTATCATTAATAAAACCTAAATTAACTGCGTCAGAGGGGTTGACAGGAGCACCCAAACCTGTTATAATAGTGTTACCAACACTTAATACACCACCAATATCAAATGTAAGGTCTGTATTGGCAGCTGTTGAAATTACACCATTATTTGAGATAAAGAATCTTTGTACACCAGCAGTGTAAAATTCTAATTCGTCATTATCAGCACCAGGACTTGATTCGGCAACAATTTTTGTATCTTGGTCAATATCAACTACAGAACCAGCAAGTCCAGCCCATTGTGTTCCATCATAACCTTCAAATCTTACATCGGTAGTATTATAACGAATCATACCGGTTTCAGCAGTAGGTCTGTCTGTCGTTCCACCTATTGGAAGTTTTATTGCACCAGTTGTATCAAAAGTTACTACACCAGAATCTGATTTAATAGTTGGAACATAAATTCTGCCCCATTGTTTGCCAATCATACCTAAATCGTAGGTAACATCTACATCTGGTATTAAATCGGAAGTGAAATCAGCGACAACATTTACTGTATCAACATCAGCATCACCAATTCGTATATTACCACCAATATTAATATTACCAGTAATGTCTGTATCGCCATCAATAGATAATGTAGAGCCATCAAATCGTAAAGCATTACTGTCTATTAACTCACCACCAGTCCCTACAAATACTACTCTATTCTGAGTAAGGTCTTCAATTTTTGCACTAGCAAGAGTAGCTGCAACCGATACATCTAAATTACCAGTTATATTCTGGTCACCAGTAAGATTAAGTGTTGTACCATTAAAGGTAAAGTTGGCATCATCTTCAACTTCGCCACTAGGACCAGCAATCAGTACTCTATTATTTGTAAGGTCTGTTACATTGAGACTATCTACTTCGAGAGCACCAGTAAAGTCAATATCACCGGTTATTGTTGTGTCACCAACTACATTCAGTGTGCCCTGAATATCGGTATTACCAGCGATGTTAGTATCACCGGTCTGCCAATCAATTATAAATTTATTAAGGCCAGCACCATACTGGAAATCGCCATCAGTATCAAGTCTGTATCGTTCAGTCCCACCAGTAAAGAATTTTAGTTGGTCATTATCCGCGCCTGGAGTATTTTCTGCTAGAATCTTTGTATCTTGGTCGACGTCAATTACACCACCAAGACCCTTCCAAGCATTTCCATCATATCCTTCAAATTGCGTATCACTCGTATTAAAACGAATCATGCCTCTCTGAGCAGTAGGTCTTTCAGCAGATGTACCATCAGGCAAAATAAATCCGCCGGAAGTGTTGACATCCACCACATTTGATGTTATAATAAGACTATCGTCTTTACCAATAATATCTGTGAATGTTTGGGTATAATCTAGATCAAATTGTGTACCATCGGTAAGAGTAATACCTCTACCATCAATTCCTTGTCCTTGGAATTGTTTAAATATTACAGCATCAGTATCTACATCATAAGTTTCAGCATCAGCAACTGTAGCGACCCAACCAGTTTGGCCGTGTATTGTACCGTCAGTGACAAATACAAATGAACCCGCAATCTCTTCTAGAGTAAGTCCATACTCTGAGGTTTCATCATCAAATAGAGATCTTTGGAATACCCAGTTATCGGAAAGAGCTCCGACTTGGATTAGTTCATAACGACCATTTTCTTCTTGGTTCGTCTGGTCTTTAACTAAGAGTCCATCGCCTAACTCCCAGTCTAAAACACCGTCAACATCAATAGTTGCTGCTGGTGAAAGTGTTAAAGTACTTGCAAAGGTTGTATTACCACTGGCAAATACACTCCCATAAGCACTTAAATCTTGTGTTGTTGCTGCTAAAACTCTTTGTCTTTCGGAATATTTTCTTCCGATTTTATCAACATATCGTTTGTTTGCTATATCGTCTGGGTCAATCGGGTCACCGACTGCACCTAGTTCTTGTTCCAAATAAATTTTGGTTACAGCATCTTGTTCGTTAATTGGATTTGCAAGGCCTGAAATCCTATGGTCTGTAAGATTAAGAGTATCTCCAACCTCACCAGGTACGATTCTGATATCGTCAGTACCTAAAATACCATCTTGTGTTAATGTAAGCTCACCAACTCCAACAGTAGTCAGCCCTACAATTTGACCTGTAGACTCACCAATTGTAAGAGATGTATTTCCTAGAGTAAAATCATTCGCTTGAATGACTGTACCATTAGCTGAAAAGTTTAAAGAAGTTAAACTTGTATTGTAAAAACTGGTTATATGACCGAATTGGTCAATATCGACATTTCTTGTAAAAGCAAGAACATCATTATTTGAACTTATTTCTACCGTGGTATTTGCGTGTGAAACGACTACATTAGAAAGCTCGGTATCAAGCTCTGGAGTGATAATAATACCAGGACCAGCATCTATGTCCTGCACATACGCGCCAATAGTGTCAATACCAAGAACAACCGAATTTGGAACAATCGTCGGTTTACGTTCTGCTGGTGCAACTATTGGAGTTGTAGTATGTTGTTTCGGTACCGCCCTAATACTCTGTGAGGCGTTTACCTTAACCTTAATGGACACTCTATGAGACCTCCGTGATAGTGTCAACTACAATCGCTAAGCCTGAAACTATTTTAGATAATTCTCCTGTTGTCTTTTCCATTACTACATCGTATTGATATTTACCCGGTTTGAGTGTATCAGTTTGTTGGTCTGTAAGAACTAATGTAACATCGTTGTTTGCGGTTTCGATTGTAAAGTTAACTAAGTTATTAGCGGTTGAATATAATTTCTTAATACCGCTGTAGAAACTATAGGTAGATATCACCAACTCTTGGTCGTCTTCATCAAACAAGTCTAAGCTCGTTCTGAAGTCCATACCTTTGTCTATGTAAATATTTGCTCTTGATGCCATGGCGATGAAACCCTTTTCTTTCTATTATTGTTCTATTTATTAATTTTGCCCTATAAAACACAAAGGGCATTTACATGCCCCTCATATCTTATTGCGATTTAGAGCAATTTTCTCTCATAATATACAATCCAAATTATTTATTTTTTAATTCTTCAATTTCTGTTTTAAGTTCTTTGATTGCCTCAATTAATGTACCGATTATATTACCATATTGAACCTGTTTTATACCTTCGTCATTTTCCATAACAACTTCAGGTAGTACTTTTTCAATTTCTTGTGCAATTACACCAGTACCAGGTTGGCTATTTTCGACCCAGTTAAAATTAACACCTCTCATGTTATTAACTTTATCAAGTGCGTTTTCAATGGTTGCCACATTTGTTTTAAGTGACTCATCAGATGTTGAATTAAAGTTGGTTGCA
>Ga0181401_1000228_pt1 | contig 23157 bp, 32 predicted proteins | sample 24SPOviralmetaG_FD_130130 | JGI IMG/M metagenome (GOLD analysis project Ga0181401, IMG submission 130130) | Marine viral communities from the oligotrophic San Pedro Time Series (SPOT) site, San Pedro Channel, CA, USA - 24 SPOT_SRF_2011-07-20 | ecosystem: Environmental > Aquatic > Marine > Strait...
GCAGGTCCATTTGGATTTAATAAAGTAAAGGAGGGAGACGATGGCGACTTACCCAGTGATTAATAAAGAAACTGGTGAACAAAAGGATCTTGTAATCAGTGTTCATGAGTGGACACAATGGTGCGAGGACAATCCTGATTGGCATAGAGATTGGAGTGATCCCTCTACATGCCCTGCCTCTGGTGAGGTTGGTGAATGGAGAGATAAGATGGCAAAGACCCATCCTGGATGGAAAGACATCATGAAAAACAAGGTGATCCCTAAAGCACCACGAAACCGTACCATTACAGACAAATACAACTACTAAAATGCCACCTAGAAAGAAGACAACTAAGTCACCTGGACAAGGTATGACTGCGAAGCAGAAGAAGCGTCGTAAACCTATTAACGAGGAGTATATGATCCCCGTTGAACCTCTTACTCATAATCAAAAATTATTTTTTGATGAGTGGGAAAAGGGTCAGATGATTTATGCTTACGGTGTTGCTGGTACAGGTAAGACATTCATTGCATTGTATAAAGCACTCAAGGATGTACTGAATGAGTACACACCATATGAAAAGATCTATATTGTTCGTTCTCTAGTTGCAACTAGAGAAATTGGTTTCCTTCCTGGTGACCATGAAGATAAGTCTTCTCTCTATCAGATACCATACAAGAACATGGTTCAATCCATGTTTGAGATGCCTGATGATGCATCGTATGATATGCTCTACGATAACCTGAAGGCACAAGAGACAGTATCATTCTGGTCTACTAGTTTCATCCGTGGTACTACACTAGACAATGCTATCGTTATCATTGATGAGTGTCAGAACCTAAACTTCCACGAACTTGATTCAATCATCACTCGTGTTGGACAGGATAGTAAGATCATTTTCTGTGGTGATGCTGCACAAACTGATCTGCAAAAGATTAGTGAGCGTACAGGTATCATTGACTTCCAACGCATCCTTCAGAAGATGGAGGAGTTTTCTCTTATCGAGTTTGGTATTGATGACATCGTTCGTTCTGGTCTCGTTAAATCTTATCTCATTAACAAAATTAATCTAGGTCTATGAAATTGTTTAATCACGTAGGTGGCATAGAACCTATTGAAATGTCTGCTGATCAGGTGGATGGTAAACGCATGTATCTGACACCAGAAGGTTTCAAGTTCCCGTCTGTCACCACCGTGATTGGCAGTAACAAAGAGAAAATGGCGGGTATCGCTAAGTGGCGAGCTCGTGTTGGTGAGAAGGCAGCAAATGCAAAGTCCACTCGTGCTACTGGACGTGGTACGAAATATCATTTAGTTGCAGAAGATTATCTGAACAATAATCTGGACCTAAAAAAGTATAGTAAGTCACCTCTACCTGTCCTTATGTTCCAGCACAGTCGCCCTGTTTTGGACCGTATAAATAATATTTACTTACAAGAAGCGGCGCTCTACTCTAAACATTTAGAATTAGCGGGGCGTGTAGATTGTATTGCTGAGTTTGACGGAGTGCTGTCTATTATTGACTTTAAGACAGCAGAGCAACCAAAGCGTGAACAATATCTTTACGACTACTTCGTTCAAGAAACTGCATACGCATGTATGTTACAAGAAAACTACGGGATGAGTGTACAACAACTCGTCACAATCGTTGCTTGTGAAAACGGAGAAACTCAAGTTGTGGTACATCCACCTAAGAAAGAATTCTTTATGAAACTCATGAGTTACATCGACGAATACCAAGAACGATATGGACAAAAAACAATTATTAGAGGATAAATTTATGACTGCTGCGAGATTCTCGCAGGAGGTGGAGAAGATTGCACACCACAATCCAGAAATGAATTACATTGATTCTGTTATCCACTACTGTGAACTAAACGAAATTGAATTGGATACTGTTAATAAATTAATCAGTAAACCATTGAAAGAAAAGTTGCGTCATGATGCACAGCAACTTAACTTTATGAAAAAAACAAGTCGTGCCAAATTAATGCTAGTATGAGCTTTTTCCATTCCGATATAGTTAGAGGTGACATCCAAGAGATGTTAGAGTTGCAGCAGTTCTGTTTCAGATCTGCTATGAACTTTATACTTCTAGATCCAGATAGAAAACTTGAATATTTTGAAGCACTAGAAAGATTGATTAGTAAACAGCAGGTGTTCTATGCTCGTGCTAAACTGAGTGATGACCCTGAGGCAAAGTCAGTTGTCGAAACGATGAAGCAAGGTATCATCATGCTAGGTGCCACACCAGGTACTACCATTGAAAACATGTTCCAAGAACTCCTTGACCGAGTTCAAAAGATGAAGGGACAATTAGAAAGTGGCACAGAGGGTTGACACCCGACTCTGTGCCTGTTATTATGATGAAGTGATCAGGGGTCACACAAACCAAATCCAAAACAATCCGAGGCAATCTATGTCATTCGCAGATCTGAAGCGCAAGTCCAGCAACAATTTCCAGTTCCTACAGAAGGAACTTGAAAAATCATCCAGCGGTAAGAACGTTGATGAGAGATTCTGGAAACCAGAAGTTGACGCTTCTGGAAATGGATACGCTGTTATCCGTTTCCTCCCCGCCCCTGATGGTGAGACCATCCCATGGGCAAAACTGTACTCCCACGCCTTCCAAGGTGTTGGTGGTTGGTACATCGAAAACTCCCTGACTACACTCAACGATAAGGATCCCGTTGGTGAAGTGAACCGCCGTCTCTGGAACAGCGGTGATGATGCAGATAAAGAAACTGCACGTAAGCAGAAGCGTAAGCTCTCCTACTACAGCAACATCTATGTTGTGAAGGATCCTAAGCACCCTGAGAATGAGGGTCGTGTATTCCTCTACAAGTATGGCAAGAAGATCCACGACAAGATCCTCGCTGCTATGCAACCTGAGTTCCAAGATGAAGAACCAGTAAACGTCTTTGATCTTTGGGAAGGTGCTAACTTCAAACTGAAGATCAAGAAGGTCGCAGGTTATTGGAACTACGATAGTTCTGAGTTTGATAATGTCTCTGCTCTCAGTGCAGATGATGACGTGCTGGAAGCAACCTGGAAGTCAGAGCACTCCCTGGAAGCATTCACTTCTAAGGAAAACTTCAAGTCCTATGAGGATCTTGAGCGTCGTCTGAACATGGTGCTTGGTATTGGGCAACGTCCTGTTACACGTCCCTCTGTTGATGATGAGGAGTACGAACCAGTGGTAACAACTGGTGGGTTCAACGACTCTGACATCACTGCATCTGCTCCTTCTCCTGTCAAGCAGGAAGCAGTCGTTGATGATGACGATGCACTGTCATACTTCGCACGTCTTGCTGAAGATTGATGGACGTAGTAAACGCATGGCATTCCATGGGTTACGGGGAGGGGTTTCTCTTCTCCCTTTGGGTCCTTGGAATGTACTATATTAAACTTCGTATGGACAAATTCATTCGATGAAGAAAGTGCTAGGAGTTATCTTGCACCCTGTTACAATCCTAAACCTAACTTTTGTTGGGACCTTAGGATTGATTCAGGTAGTCCACACTAAAGCACACCATACTTTAGAAACTGATGTACATGGTCATGTGCATCGAGCATTGAGAAAGAATCCAGAGTTGGCACGATCAGCTTGTTATGAACTTGACTAATGAAGAAAAAAGAAATGATCGAGGCACTACGTAAGCGTCTCGATCAGGTGGAGGAAGACAACCTAGTTCTCCTCACGCGAGTAGCAAAACTAGAGACAAAATTTGATAATCAAATCTGTGAAAAGTGAAAAAATTATTCTGGTAAAAATTTGTTGAAAAAGTCGATTAGATTCTTGCTCTTTTCAATCTAGCAGTGATATAATCATCACTCTTTTTATATCTATTTGTTTTCCTAAAATCATCTACAAATGATATGAAATAATCCTCTTTGAGAACAAAGATCTCACGCTTTTTCTCATTTTCTGCAGTGTAATGCTCCATAACAGTAATAGCTTTTGAAATTTCGTTACCATTTTTAGTAACGTAATTACCATCAGAGAAAAGGAACTTATGTTGACCATCGTAAAAGATCTTGTCAACATGGGTTCCTTTTTTGTATTGTCCATAATCATACGTTTCATAGTGATGAATGGTTCCATACGGATCATCAAATTCAGATTGAATTGATTTTGTCAACTCATAGTTAGATACGGGCCAATCAAACTGTGCATTGACAATATTATTTGATAGCAGCACTACCCAATCATACATCTCATCACCATACACGCTCTTTGCTACATGTTCTGGTCTTTCTCTATCACCAATCTGATATAGATCAAAGAACACTGCATTCTCAAAGATATTTTTGTTTAGTTCATATCTTCTGAAGAAATTCTTAGCAACGGTAATATCTTCTTGTGTGAATGGATATCCAATAGGTTTGATTGGATATTGTATGTTTGGGATTAAAGAAAAATACATTAGTGACCTCCGTGCAGAGCTTTATTTCCTTGTTTGAATGTACTTGGTCCAACTGGTCGAATGTCTTCTCTGTACACAAGTTTGAGTTCTTTGAATGATAATCTTAGTTCAGTTGCAACTGGATAACCATCTCTTGTTACAACATATTGTCCATCAGTAGTGTAGTTAACATCAACACTAACTAATGCACATGTTTTATATTGTGGAAGGAATGGATGTAAACCTCCTCCCTGCATGAATGCAAACTTAACTACACTAGGAACAGAAATAAAACCAACTTTTGATTCTGCTTTGCCTGCTATATTAAGTATCGATCCTAGATTTGACGCTTTACGCCCCTGCTGTTTACCAGGAATACCAAACGAAGAGTGTAAGCACATTTTAAATGTTCTTACAATTTCAAAAATAATTTCTGCTTCAGCTTGATTATTTGGAACTAATTTATATGTAAAGTCAATGGTTCTCATTTGTGGGTTTCTGAATAGCAGTTCAGTGTTTGGATTTAACACTACTCCTGCTGATGACGAGAATAAATCATTTCTGCTAAGTTGTTCACCAGTTGCACTTGCAACTTGATTTCTAATAAAATCAGCACCAGCAATTTCTGGTAATCTTCCTCCTGCATTCAGTCCATTTTCTACTTGACCTTGCAATGCTCCAATTACATTACCATCTCTTAGTGCCATACCACCTCTGACTTTAGCAACTGCTGTGTTACTAAAAGATTGATCGGACCACTCTGCTCCATATGTAGATGTTACATCAGGAGGAACATATAATACAACTTGATTCAATTGTGTATCAACTTTTAAGGCACTTACTGATCTATTATATTCTGAAAGACTATCATACTCACCAGTACCTTCTCCTGTTAGGTTTGCAACAACGCCTTGACCACCAAACGGTGGTTGATATCTAAAGAATTGGAACAGCATGTAATCTGTGCTTCCCAATATAGAATCGTTTGGATATCTCAGTGATGAATTATGAGCATCGTTTCTATCGTTATCTCCTGTAATTGCTGATGGTTTTACCGTAAATGAAATTGCATCAGGACCAATAATATCATCCTTTAGATCACGGGCGGTTTGTTTGAGATCAGCAATTACATCTTCCAACAAATTACCAGCAGGACTATTTTCTATCCAATTAATCACACCTTCTAGATCATCATCTAGACCTAGTGCTTTAAGAGAACCTTTAATTGTCCAAGGAAGTGCATCAAACCAATCGTTACTTTGTTTGTTCGACTTTACTTCATCTTTGGTAGTAGTTTCCTCCTCTACCTGTTGTGATACTGGTTTTGGATCTGCCATTATTTACTTTGACCCGTAATTTTATCGTAGAAAGCGTCATCTGTATCTTTCCATACAGTTCTTTTATCTATAGGAAAGGTAACACCATTGACACTTTTCACAAATTCCTCTGTTGGTATGAGAATAGCACTATCCCACTCTGCTTGAGCAAGGTCAATGTATACTCCTTCTTGGACATGGTTATGTAGGTATTTATGGAAACATGCCTTAGGTACGTCGATTCTTCCTTGTAATAATTTTTTGGTAGCAATCATCCTCTTTTTTGGTGACAAATAGTGCAAATTTATTCCTGTAAATTCGCTACCCTTTGACTTGAGAACATATACTAATGGAAATCTGTCATAGTAAGGCAACCATCTCATTTTTGCCTGATACTCAAACATATAAAAATGTTTCTCTAATGTAGTATTACGTAACTCATTGTTTGTTTGAGATACATCGGTACTACCTTTGTTATTAAAATTCTTTTGATATGCACCAGATTCTGACTTTACTGCTGCTCTATACCATTTTATAGATTTCTTTTGTCCTGAGCTTTTACTTTTTATTTTGTCAAATAGAGTTTGATATCCCTCTGGTATTTTATTTGTGGTTCTAATAGTTTGTGTAGAACCAAATCCTTTTGGCATTGTTCTATACTCCTAAATGGTCTTCGGTTAGTATTAAGAAGTTCATCTGCCTATCTTCACAATACTCACGCGCTGCTGACCATTTAGTTTGGTTTTTGGCGTATGTTAAAGCTGCATTACGATATGAGGCAGTTCGTTTATTTTTCTCATTCGGTGGTTGTGTTTGTTTTTTGGGTTTTACTTCAATAATATATTTTGTGATGTTACCAGATTTTTCGCGAACTTTTATGTAGAAATCTGGATAATATCTTCTTACCTTACCATCAGGAGCTCTGTATGGTATAATAATCTCTTCACTTCCCCACTGTAATATTGAAGGGTTATTGTCACAGAACACCATGAACTTTCGTTCCCATAGCGACCTGTAAACAACGTTTGTCGGGTTGCCACGGTACTTCTGAGGGTTTTTAGGTTTAAAATACCCAGAGTACGCCATAAATATAAAAAGACCAACGTAGGTATTTAGTGTGTCTATAGACAACTTTTTAAAGAAGATCGGTAATAGAGGTGGTATTGCTTCAAGCAATAACTTTGATGTGCATTTTTATCTAACACCAGAACTTAAAAAAGCGTTGTCGTCATATTTTAAAGAAGAAGATATCAAAATTTTCTGTGATGAGGCACAGCTGCCAAATATTAGCACTGGAACTGGATCAATTACTGGAAGATACTTAGGTGAGAGTCAAGTAAACTATGCAACCAGTCGTGTCTTCAGCACATTTCAATTAGGTTGGATGTTAACTGCTGATCTACTTCCTCTGAAGTTCATTCAATCATGGAATGATTATATTTTTGGAGAGAATATGTTGTCACAAAAACCAGGAAGTGGACTTGAAAGTATGAGAACTACTGATAGATTGAATGCAAAACGTCCAGTTCGACTAGCATACCCCGATGAATATAGATGTAACATAAGGATTACTAAAACTGAAATGGGTCCAGAAAGTACACAAGAAAGAGCACCAATCAGTTATGTAATGGAAAACTGCTGGCCTGCAGAGGTTGATGCTGTTCCTCTCTCATATGGTAATACTCAAGTAGTTAAGTTCACAGCACAGTTCCAATATGAAAGACATTATGTTGTGATGAATGATACTACACAACAAACCTTTAAGCAGGTTGACACCCTCTATGATGAGAACGGACGATATATTGGTGTAAGGTAGGAAATTTGTAAACTCAATTCCATGAAAGTGGGAAAAAAATTCCCGCTAAATTTTGATTAAAAAAGTCACACTAAATAATATTACTGAACGAGCATATTATGTCACTACCGAAGATTGGTTATCCTATTTCTAGTATTACTGTGCCTTCTACAGGCAAAAATATTAAAATTAGACCATTTACCGTAAAAGAAGAAAAGGTGCTTTTACTAGCATCAGAAGATGGGAACGAAGATGGAATTAAAGATGCAGTTATTGACCTTCTTCAAAACTGTATTACAAGTAGAGGAGTAAAAATTGAAAGTTTAGCATCTTTTGATTTAGAGTACATTTACTTAAAAATTAGATCTGTCTCTGTTGGAAGCACAGTAGAATTCGTTATTACTTGTAGAGATGATGGTGAAACAACTACAACTGTAACAGTAGACCTTGAAAGTGTGGAAATTGAGTTCCCAGAAGGTCATGATAAAAAAATCATGCTTGGTGACAAGCTTGGATGTGTTATGAAGTATCCTGGAATTGATACTTTTGTTAATGTTTCGCTTTTAAAGAAATTTGAAGAAGATGATGTAATTGACTTCATTGCAGATTCTATCGATCAAATCTTTGATGAGGATGAAGTATTTGACAGCTCAACTACTACAAAGGAAGAGTTTAAGACATTTGTTGAAAATCTAACCAGAGAACAATTCGATAAATTCTCTGAATTTTTTGCAACTGCACCAAAACTGTCTCATACATTCGAGGCAAAAAATCCAAAAACTGGTGTTGTTGATGAATATACAATTGAGGGATTATCTAATTTTTTCGGGTAAGCCTCTTCCATATGTCCTTGGAGGGGTACTATAAAACTAATTTTGCTTTGATTCAGCACCATAAATATAGCTTGACGGAAATTGAAAATTTAATGCCGTGGGAACGAGATGTTTACACTGCATTATTGCAACAATATCTTGACGAACTTAAAAAAGCACAAGAAAGCTAATGGCATCGGGATCTTACGCAATTAAAGGTTTACAACTTGCGGACATTAAAAGGGTCTTCAAGGTAAAAGCTAACAGACAGCAGGCAAGAGCAGGTGATGTAATTAAATTTACAATCACTGCTACTGGTGTTTCTGATAGAACTGTTAGATCTTACTATATTGAAGGGGTTGCTCCAGAGGATCTTGCTGACCAAAAAACAGGTGGATTGTTTTATCTAAGACAAGGAGAGGCAGAAGTTTATGTTCAAATTGCCCCAGATTATGATAATGATAAAGATGTAGAACTAGTATTTAATGTAGTTGATAGTAAATCAACTCTATTCAGAATTAAACGTCCTCCACAAGCAAAAGTCCTTATTAAAGGAGATGGAGAACCAAGTCAGGAAAGAGATAGAAAAAGATTAAAGGATCAAAATAGAAAAAGAATCCAGCAAGGAAAGGATGGACAATTAACAAGACAAGATCCAATTCAGAGAGTTCGTGTCAGTGAACAGCAACAAAAAGCACTAAAATATGGAGTAAAACAACTACCTGGAATGCGTCAGAGGGCATTACCTGCTGGAAGACCAAGAGCACTGCCAGGAGTAAGAGCACCTAAGGCACTACCTCCAGTTGGTGGAATGCCTGCTAGTAGTCAAATTGTTGATATAACTCCTATTAGCAAAAGTGTACGTCCTATGGGTGGATCACTTGCTAGATCTGGTGGTGGAGCACTTGCTAGATCTGGTGGCGCAGGCGCAATGAGAGGTGTTAGAGCTCCTGGTGCGCTTGGTGTGGCAACTGCTGGAATGGAATTTGGCAGTAGAATGAGTTCTGGACAAAATGTAGTACAAGCTGGTGCTGGAACTGCTGCTTCTGTTGGTGGTGGAATTGCTGGTATGAAAGCAGGTGCTGCAGCAGGCGCTGCATTGGGATCTATTGTTCCTGGTATTGGAACTGCTATTGGTGGAATTTTAGGTGGTGTTCTTGGTGGTATGGGTGGATCCATGCTGGCATCTAAAGCAACAGATACAGTAACTGGTGCAAATCGTCAAGAATTTGCAGAAGGTGGACATATCATTCCTAAAATGACTGATATGCCATTCAATCTACCTGGATTGAAAGGATCTTTTAATGAACCTGGAAATCCAGAAATGCTTAGTATTACTCCATTGGATGATCCTTTAAAAGCAGCACAATCTATCTCTGGTATTGCAAGTGCAGCTGGTGGTATGCTCCCTGGTATGGGTATGCTTGGTGGTATTCTCCCTGGTATGGGTATGCTTGGTGGTATTGGTTCTGCCGTTGGTGGTGGTTTAAAAAATATCTTTGGTGGTAAAGAAAAGGAATATAAAGGTATTGCATCAGCAATTGGTGCAGAAATGGAAAAAAGAGGTATTGGTGATCCACTTGGTTTGAAAGGTGGTAAATCGTTTGGTAATAGTGTTAGAGACCTCTTAGACAAAATTCCTGGTATCAAAGATATCTTTGGTAAGCGTGATGGTAATACACAAGGTCAACAACAGGGTACTTCTCCTGGTGGTGGACAGATGAGTAATGTTGCTGGAAGCACAGCAGAAAGAAATGCTGCAGCATTCTTATCTACCTTAGAAGGCACCAGTGGACAGAATGCTGCGGATGCTATGCAAGTAATGCTTAATAGAACTGCTGATGCACAAGCAGGTGGTTCTATGAGTGCATACGGATCTACTTTGTTTGATCAAATTACAGGCAAAGAACAATTCTCACCATTCTCTGCAGCAATTTATGGAACTAGTGCTGATCCTGATGCTGCAGCAAAATATGGTCCACTAGCGCAGCAACTTGGATCTAGTCCAGAAGAAAGAAAGCAAAGATTATTACAGATTGCAGGACAACCAGATGGAATGCAGCAATTAGAAAAATTATTTAAGGGTGGATCTGCATCTGCTGCTGGAGAAGTCCTTAACGATTTTGCCACTGGTGGTTCTTTATCTCAAACAGCTGCTCAAGGTATTGGATCTAAGGTATCCTTCAGAGGATATAGTCGAGGTTTACCAGCGGATCGTTTTAATAGAGGAACAGGTGGAAATTATTTCTTCGACAATTCTTCTACAGGTAAAGTAGGTTCACTTAGTGATGTTTCACAATCACCAGCAATGCAACAACCTCAAGGAGCAGGTCAAACTGTAGTTCTTGCTGGTGGAACAAATAGTGCTGGTGATCCTGTTGGAGCAGGAAGAGATATGATGAACTCTATTAAAAATCTCAAGGAGAAGGGATACAGAGTTGTTGTAGTTCCACCTAATCAAAAAGAATATCCAGCAGCTTATGGTGCAATTAAATCTGCTGCTAAAAATGAAGGTGCAATTGTAGAGGAAGGAACTTACGAAATTAGCGATCCTTTGCATCTTACATCACAATTTTCAAGTCAACTTAACTCTAAGTATGCTGGTGCTATCTTCATGGGAGATAGTAATGCTGCAAGAATTGCTGGAGATCGTGGTTTAAAAAATGTTAGAAGAGAAGGTGCTGGAACTGGTGAAATTTTACAGCAGGCACAAAAAATGCAAAGAGCACCTGCTGCTAATAATCAATTGAATCCAGGTGTACAGCAGATGAGTTACTCACCATCTGCTGCTGGTACACAAGCTGCATCAAATGCAGCGGTTCAACCACAAACACCAATGCAACCAACTGCTATGTTGGAGGGTGCTGGAACATTCGTTCAAGGTAATAGTGGAAGTTCTCGTGGACCTCACTTCCATATTGGACCAGAACAAGAATTATGGGGTAAACCAGAAGGTAAAGCAGAAGTAAGACGTGCATCATTTAAGATCGCAAAGGCTCTTATTAATAAAGGAGAACATTTCTCGTTTACAAATGCAAATATCAATATTGATCCTAATAATCCACCCGATGATGCAACATTGATGAAATATGTTGAACAAGAACAAATAGCTCATGCTGGTAGAGATGGTGGTGGATCTTTTGGTGGTATAGATATTGCTGGAAAACCTGGATTACGATTGCCTCTTGGTGTTTCTAATTACAAAGAGTCATCTACAGGATTTGGAAATACTGCAACAATTGCTGGAACTAGAGCATTTGTTGCACATGGTATGACTGGATCTGGCAACACTCCTGGTGCAAATGCTTTAGCACCTGGTGCTTCTCCTTCTAATGGTGTACAGTTGATGAGTAATACATCACCAGCAGCACCAGCAGGAAACCCTGAAGATTTCTTCAAATTCGCATTTGGTGCTCAAGGAAGGGAAAGTTCATATACAGCACCACCAAACGCTGCACCAACTGCTCTATTAGAGGCATCTTCTAATACAGCGATGGCATCAGCAGGACCAAAAGTTGCTATTGTAAATAACCCAGTTTCAAATTCAGCCAACGTTAGTAATGGTGGTGGATCTCAATCTCAACAATCAAGTAGAGGTTCTGATATGTCTGATGCGGGATTACTAGCATATATGGCTAAACAAAGATTATTAACCTTAGGAGCTTGACATGGCAGATAGTATTCAATCACCTCAGGATTTTATTCTAAAGAAAGCATCAATATTTCTTGCTGGTAACAAGAATCCTACTGATATATCTGGTATGATATACTCTATTAATTATTTTGAAAATATTACTAGTCCTTATGTTGCAGCAACGATGATTGTATCTGACAATGCTGGACTTCTCACAGGAAGTAAAGAAAAGAAAAGAGCTCCTTTACAAGGTTCTGAAAGAGTTGAACTTGTTATTAGACATTCATTTTCAGAAGAACCCACTGTCTATGTTTTTAGAGTTTGGAAAATTGCAAATAGAGTATCTTCAAACAAAACTCAAGTGTATACTTTGGGATTGATTGCAGAAGAGGGATTGGTAAACGAAGCTTCGTTTATCTCTAGAACACTTTCTGGTAGATCTGAAAAAATTATTGATGATGTATTATTAAAAGAAACATTAAAATCTGAAAAAGAATTTTTCAGTGAGGATACTTTGTTTGAACATAAGATGACAACATCCAGACATAGACCTTTTGATATTGCTGCTACTCTTGCTCCTAAATCTGTGAGACAAGAATCAAATGGAACAGGGACAGCAAACAACTCTCAAGGTTCTACTAAGGAAAAAGTCGAAGGTAGTGCTGGATATTTTTTCTGGGAAACTAATAAAGGATATAACTTTTTCTCTGTAGATTATCTTTGTGACAATAAAAATGATAAGGTAACAACTTGGGGACCATACATTGAACAACATGCTAATCTAACTGATGATGAAGATACTAGAGATAGAATACAGGAAGCAAGTTTTACATCTGATGTAGATTTGATGAAATCTCTCAGAGAAGGTAAGTATTCTACATTAGTAGTATTCTTTAATCACTCAACGGGTCAGTATGAGGAATATGTTTATAGTTTAGATGAATCTTATGATAAGATGAAACACTTGGGTGGTCAAGAAAAAATGGAAGGTCTAAGAGTAACACAGGAAAAATTATCTGCGTTTCCAACTAGAACCATGAGCATTTATCTTGATCATGAAAGTTTTTACAATAAAACTGGTATCGCATCGCCTAATGATACTGATGGATCTACAGATGCATCTAAATTTGCTGACTGGCAGAAGTTTTATGCAACTCAATCATTGACAAGATATAGCATGATGAGAAATCAAGCAGGTATTATTGTAGTTGCAGGTAATCCACTGATATGTGCAGGAGACAGGATTGATATCAGAATCAGATCTAAGTTATCAGACAAAGAAATCGAGAAACAACCATTTGATCTTGAGACCAGTGGACTGTATCTGATAGAAGAAGTTAATCATAGATATATGACTACAGCAGGAACAAATGGTGAGGTAACCACAACAATTAAGGTTATGCGTGACTCTTTTGGAATGAAAGATGAAGGATCCTTGCGAGATGAATCTTGATGTAGTATAATAAATACAGTATATAGAGTTAATTACTATATGGAAAGCATCGAGCAACATATTCAAAAAGATAAGGAAATCCTAGATAATCCTAGCCTTTCCCCACAACAACGCCGTCATATTGAAGGCGAACTACATGAGTTAGAAGAGTATGTGGAACATCACAAGAAAGAGATTGATGAAGGAGATCATCACGATCCCACATACATTGAGCTCTATTGTGATCAAAATCCATCGGAACCAGAATGCTTAGTGTATGAAGACTAATGGATAATGCGTTTTCTAATCTAATTCCAGAATATCGTATTGGAAGAGATAATTTTAATTGGTGGATTGGACAGGTTGAAAAACCATCCAGAACTACACCAGAAATTAAAGGTTCTAATCGATATAAAGTTCGTATTGTAGGTGAGCATCTCAAAGATTGTGAGATTGTCCCTCCTGATGATTTGCCATGGGCATCTGTAATAATGCCTGTGAACTTACCATTTAGTGTTGGAAATTTAACAGGAACGCATGCACAGTTAAAGCAAGGATCATGGGTAATTGGATTTTACCTAGATCCAGAAAAACAAAAACCAATTATCATGGGGTCAATTGGTATGACCCCAGGTGCTACTAAGGTAGTAAATGAATTTCAACCTGGTGAATGTAATTCTTTCACTACATTTCTTGACCCAGATATTGATGTCAATAAAGATGGATTACCATCACCAGCAAATAATAGAACACAAACATCATCACAATCTGCTGAATCAACCCCTTCTAGAGAACCAAAAAAATCTAAAGACGGTATACAAACAGGTGCAGTTCTCTTTGATGAAACTTTAACAGCAGATTTTAATAGTGTAGACCTAGGTCTCGGTATAGAGTATAGTCAGTTCTTTGGAGCTGGTGATGGAACGTTTGCTACGTTCGCCACATCATCTGATGGTCTAGAAGGATTGCAAACATCAGTAGAACTATCTGCTGGTTGTCCACATCCATGGGCTCCTCCAGTACCACCAGCAATGATTGCTCCTATTGCTGATGGATCCCAAGCATCTGAGGACTGGTGTCAAGAAAGAGCATCTAAGTGTGGTCCTGAAGATCTCAAGACATCAACTACCCGTATTATGGGAGAGTTTCTTGCAGAAGTACAAAGAAATAATGGAAATATTGGTACGTACCTAGTTGGCGAAGCAACGGGTGGAATTACCGATGCTGTATACACAGCTAGGAAATATACAAACAAATTTGTTGCTGTCATTAAACACTTTATTGCTAAAATCAAAGGATTTATTATAGAAAAACTCACGGAAGGAGTTGAGGCATTAGTAAAAGCAGTGTTAAGACCAGATGGAACTGGAAATGTATTAACACCCGTAGTTGAGTGGTTTAATACTCTACTCAAAGATCTTGGTTGTAAAATGGCGGACATTGGAGAAAGATTAGTCCAATGGGTGACAGATCTTTTGATGGGTATTATCAATGACATTTACCAGAGTGTAGCATGTCAGATTGATGCCATGGTAAATGGTATTCTATCCAAACTAACTTCATTAATGGAAAATATTATTGAAAGTATTCTTGGACCACTACAAGATCTCTTGGGACCAATTGCTGGCGCTTTAAATTTAGTTGGTGGAGCAATTGCTAAGGTTTTAGATTTCTTGGGCATTTCTTGTAGTGGTCCTGAAGCAAAATGTAGTGAAGAAGATAGTGAATGTACTAATGGTGAGGAGAAAAAGAAAGAAGGTGACTTCTTAGATGATCTATTAGATAGTATTGATAATCTTTTCCCAGACACTAGTGCTGATACTAATCAGTATGTTTGTGATGAAGCGTATGAAGGTAAGAAATTACAACCAACTCGCATTGGGTTCCGTGGTGGCGTATTTGATAGTAACTATGCAAATTCACCTAAGAACAATCCGAATAGTAACACATACAAGAAGAAGATAGTATATGATATTCAAGACATTGATGTAAAAGAGGGTGATAACGCAGTATTTACAATCACTAGAAGTGGATATGTAACTGAAGCATCTTCTGTAACTTTTAAAACAGTTGGTGGATCAACAGCAACTCCAAAGAAAGATTTTATTATGGTCACTGATATTGTTGGTTTTGCTGTAGGAGAGACATCAAAAACAGTTGAAGTCAGAACAATCAATGATAATGATAATGATGAAGGAGATGAAATCTTTTTTGCTAGAATTAAACTAAACAGTCCTGATACAACTAGTGGTATTACTACTAGATTCGAGAATAACGTTGCTAAGTGTACAATCAAACAAAAAATTAAAAACAATTTTGACGATTATGATCCATATGATCCGTATGAATACACTTTTGATGGTATCATAGAAGAAATTGAAACTGGTATTCCTGACACTCCTGCAGGTGAGAGTTCTGATGATGTATCTACAGATCCTTCCTATAAGGTAGTTGCCAACAGAACTTCTGTCTCTGCTGGTGAATTTATTATCTACACTGTTACTACAGAAAATGTTTCTAGTGGTAGTATTTTAAATTATCGCTTATCACCAAACTTTACTCCTACTCAAATCTTAGGTGGAATTATTTCTTCTAATTTTGTTATTAATGATAATCAGGCAAAGATTACTGTTGGTATTGTAGATGAGTATGAATCTGAAACTGAAGAAGTGTTAACATTCAGTATATCTTCTACTAATGCATTTGCAGATGTTCTGGTTATACAAAACCAAGATATTACTGATGTTGACATCAGTGAAGGTGATACTCCAGAGAATGTATTTACATCTCCAACTGAACCAATTATTGATACAGGTGATATTATTACTGATGATAGTGGAAAAATTATTGAGATTCCAGTAACTGTTCCTGGTGGTCCATATACTGAAGCTCCATTTGTAACAATTGGTGGTAATGGTATTGGAGCATCTGCTACAGCATTGTTGGATAGTGACGGGTTTGTAACAGAGGTTAGAGTGTTATCTGGTGGATATGGATATAAGAAGAATCTAGCATCCAACAACGATAAGAGATGTATCATTGATACTTTTACTTTAATACGTCCTGGATTTGGATATCAAAGTTCTCCAACCATTTACATTGATGATGATCCAAGTATTGCTGAAGCAGTTATTAATCCAGATGGATTCCTTATTGGTGCTAGAGTATTGAATAGACAAGCAACCTTTGAACGAATTCCTAAAATTATTATTGTTGGTGGAGGTGGATATGGTGCAAAACTAATGCCATCCCTATCATGTCTATCAGAAGATAGATTGGTCGAAGTTGGTGCTACTAAGATTGGCACTGGTCGTTATGTAGATTGTCCGTAATATAGAATCATGTCAGTAGGAAAAGGAGTCAAGTCAGCAGCAAAACTACCCACAGGGGTAGCAAAACCAAAAAAATCTCCAGAGACACAAGCTCTATCGGATTGTCTGGATTATAGTACCTTAATTAAGGCAGACGGATCACATATCTATACCAGAAAACTTCCTGGTGAGAATGGTAAGAAGACACTTAGGATTGATGGACCAGGAGATAGTGCTGTAGCACTTGATAGTGAAGGAACTATTCGTCTGATCACAGGTATACATGATCCTAATAGGGGTGCAGCTAGTGGTAAGTTGTTGATCAAGACACAAGGTCAGCAACAAATGCATAAGGAACCATCCGTTATTCAGTATAACGCTGGTGGTGAGAACAAAGAAGCATTGAATGTTCTTTGTTATGGTGATGTTGTCACTGAAGCAAGAGGTTCTGAGTATACTGTCAGAGCAACGAAGATAACTTTTATCGCAGATGAAGAGTTAACGCTAATGGGTCAAGGTGGTGTTAAAATCCAAGCAGGTCAAAGTGGTAAAGGAACCATCGATATGGTCTGTGGTAGTTTAAATCAAAGAACCGTAAACTATAAAGAAGTTATTACTGGTCAGAAAAAGACAGAAGGTGTATCTGAAGAATCTGTAGTACAATTTGATCCTAGAGCATCTGTAAACATTGTATCTGCTGGATCTATTAACCATAAGATTATTGGTGACATGCAGCAACAGGTTGGTGGTGCATTCCATATGGATATATTAGGTAAGAAGATTCCAGGAGGACTTCTTACAGGAGATGGTGTACTAAATGCCTATCAACTTAGGACAGTAGCAGGAAAGACAGAGATTACGACAGTAGATCTAGATCTCACTTCAGCAAAAACTACTGTTGAAACAGCAGATTTAGATCTTACTTCAGCAAAAACTACTCTTAAGACTGCAGACCTTGACATTGCTGCTGCTAAAGTGGATATTGTGGGTACTGCAGACGTTTCTATTACTGGCGCAAACGTTCGTATCACTGGCGCATTAATTTATCTTAACTAACTGGTAAGATATACTCATCGTAAACTGGCACAAGGGGGGTTGTTTTTTGGACTCAACCCTGATAAATTAACCTTGTAGCAATCAGAGAAGGTGCCTCAACTAATCGCACCAACTCACTTGACGCTTTCTGCATCATGTGCTATACTTTTAAAGCAGTCGGAAACAACCGACTCTCCATCTGCGGGTAACCACTCCGCAAGAAAACAAACAAACGAGGAAAAATTTCAATGATCAAATCCGCATTCGCAGCTGCCGCTGCTTTGTCCGTCTCTGCTGGTGCCGCTTTCGCTGGTCCCTATGTCAATGTAGAAGCAAACTCAGGATTTACGGGATCCAGCTACAACGGAACTTCCACAGACCTTCACGTAGGTTACGAAGGCGCACTAGGTGAAAGCGCATCATACTACGTCCAGGGCGGCGCTACTGTCGTCTCTCCTGACGGTGGCGAGAGCGACACTGTTCCTTCTGGCAAGGCAGGTCTTGGTATCGGTTTGACCGAAGCACTGGGTGCATACGGTGAAGTTAGCTTCGTCGGTTCTGGCGACAGCAACATCGACCGTGGTTATGGAACCAAATTGGGTTTGAAGTATTCCTTCTGATCCACGGATAATGTGATATAATAACAAGGGACCTACGGGTCCCTTTTTTTTATTCTAAATACTCACGACTAATGAGAGGAATATGCTTTCTACTCAATATCGACTTCGCTTAGAATTTATTTGTAAGAAAATTGCAAATGGAGAGGAAGTCAAACTAGATGATATGGTCTGGGCACAAAAACTTGCTAAGTCACATACCACTGCTAGAGATTGGTTACAAAAGGCAAGAAGACAAGCTGCTCAAGACATTGAGGAGGGCAGTATTGATGATTTTATGAATAGGATGGGTTTAGGAGATCCCGATCCATCCAATCATAAAACGGGATTCGATAGTGCTGATGATATCAAAGATTGGTTTCAAAGAGACAAACCTGATGACTGGAGACAAAGAGATTGAGTAGCAAGATGATGTTCGTAGTTGATGCTGGCAACGGCAGATGTATCACTCACGATGGATACATTCAACTCGGTAGTTTCTCTCATAGTGTAGAGAAGCATCTTGAACTATGTCCCGAACAAGAATGGCAGGTAACATATTGGATGCCTGATCCATTTTATATGAGATATCCAAGACCAAACTATCAACATACTATGAAGGCGAATGAAGGTTCTCCTAAAACTGATAATGCTACTGATAGTAGACCGAGAGATTTCCCAGACCAAGCAACAAATAGATTGGAGAGAACATTATGAAAATGTGGGAGACAAAATGCTCTGGGTGTGGTAAAATGACACCAGCAAATGAGTGTCCTCAAGTTGGATGCTATGTTCAGTCCGAGAAAAGATACAAAAATTCGTTATGTAAACCTTGTTGGTTAAAAAATGAAAAAGATTGAGATTACTCCCCAAACATACATTGATATGAACAAAGAGTTCATTGAAGATGATATTCCATTCCGAATTGCTGTCCCCACACAAGAAGTGATTGATAAGTGGCAATCACAACCACCACAACATATTGGTGTTGTTCATAATGTTGATATGGTTGCTGATATGTGGGCAGAGCACAATAGAATAGAGGAAGAACGCAAACTACAACTAGAACTTGATCTATGAAAGATTTTAACGAACCAGGATCCAATAAAAGTTGGATGGATGAAGGTTTCAAAAAATTTGCAGTTGATACCCAACTACATAATATATGCAAAATATTGGGTGGTGAAGCAAAGCATTATATTTGCACTGATAAAAAAACCCAGCATCAAAAAATCGTGATAGAATACGATCATCAAAACAAATGACAACAGCAGTAATCTATTCAAATGGTAGTCAAGAATGTGAGCGTATTGCTCAACTTCTTCAATCCATCTCAACAGAGTTTCATAGATATGAACTCGGACGACACTTTGAGCAGCATCAATTTGAAATGGAATTTGGGGGAGATGCATCATACCCTCAAGTTTCATTAGGTAACAAGCATATTGGTAATATGCATGATACACTAAACTACATGAAGAACATGCACATGCTTGACAAATGACCAGGTGTCATATAGAATATAAACACACAAAACCTCATCATGAATTATAAACCTTATAGTGTAGAATGGAATAGAAGGCGTTATCTAGCAGAAGCTATTAAAACCTACTTTAATGATGATGTTGACCCTAACATTGTTGTTGATGACATTCGTGATGTCCTCACAGAGGAGATCGATTACTATAGGGGACGTGCTGATGATTTGCAACAAGTAATGGATGGTATCCAAAATGACTAAAAAGACCGTTAAGAAGATTGATAGACACGGACATGAAGAAACTTGGGAGTGGGAAGAAACACCAGAATTAAAACAGTTCATCAAACAGCAGTCAATCATTAAACTGTCTGAACCACCCACACGTCCCGCTTAATCTGCTATAATTACAGAGTTGAGAGGTAAACCAAATGTGTTTCCTTACGTGAAACCGCCTCTCACAACTGCGAGTATGGCGGAATCGGTAGACGCATCAGACTTAAAATCTGCTGACCATTGGTCGTGGGAGTTCAAGTCTCCCTACTCGCATTCCTGTGTAAATAACATTACTAGGAAACACTAACACAATGATGAAGTTTACTATTAGTCGTCAACATTGTTTTGTTGATAATGAACCAGTAATGATGTACTTTATTCAGGGTATGCCATTTGCCTTTGATGTCCTAGAAAAGGAAGATAAAGAGGATAAATGGATTCTATCTGAATGTGCAATTAATCAAGATTATACATTAGAGGACATCTTCAAATTCTCTGATTATCTCATTGCAGAAGAATGTCATCCCGTGTTATTTGAATTAGATCTTATTAATCCAGAACTTATACCAGAATGAGTTTCATTGAACTATTGGTTGGGACATTTGCAAACAAACTTCAAGCACAATCCCATCCCACTCGCTATGCACACATTCGTGTTTCTCACCGTTTGATTGGAGAGAATCGTATATATGGAGAGCAAGCATACAACTATCTACTTAACCGCCCCTATCGTCAGTTTGTGATCGATGTAGTTCAAGATGGAGAAGAGTACCATCTCAAGAACTATGAGATTGCAAACCCACTTCAGTTTGCACAATGTCAGCGTTTGGAAGAAATTACGGAAGACATGTTGACATATCGCGAGGGTTGTGATATTATTATGAGACAGACAGGTTCGCAGTCATACTTTGGCGGAACTTCAACCTGTAACTGCTACGTGAATTGGAATGGGACTAATACATACGTCCAAAATGAGGTTACCTTGACCGCAGATGAATACCACGTAGTAGACAAAGGTCTTCATGCAGAAACCCATCAGAAAGTATGGGGTTCTGACTATGGTGCCTTTAAATTTGTGCGGCAGTAATGCTAGCACCGCCAAACTAGCTCAGTGGTAGAGCAGGGCTTTTGTAAAGCTCAGGTCGCAGGTTCAAATCCTGTGTTTGGCTCTCCCAAAATTTTTATTAATTCTTCTATATGACTACATCCCTTTTTGAAACACTTAACCTTGATGATTACACATGTGCGTTTTTTGATGAAAAGTTAATGAATCCTGATAACTGGTCTTTTCCAGTTACAGATAAGGGTATCGATGAAATTGAAATTATTGAAAAAAAGTTTGGTCTTTGGAAAGATACTGTAAAGCAGAATAATATCGGTCGTTACCTTGGCACAGATTCTCAGAAAGTTATCCTGATTAAGGAAGACATCGAACAGAATGGTGTTGATTGCACTCAACCTCCTGTCTATATTGATATTGATACGGGAGATATCATTACTGGCGGTCATCGTCATGATGCATGTGCTATCCTTGGTATTCCTGGTTACATGATTGTATTTGTTCGTTGCAAAAACGAATGGGCTCGCAAACGTTTTGCTAAAGCTCTAAACAATGAGCGTGTGTTTCATGCAACTCTTAATAATGAAGAAGAAGTTGTAGAACACATCAAGTTTGGTATTGCCAAAGATGAGATTACTTGCCAGCAAGATATCGAAGATGAAGTTCGATTGATTTCTAACAATTCTTTGAGTAAAACCGTACAAGGTCGTCTTGTAAAAGAGATGGTCAGTTTTATTCATAATAGTGGTAACACTAATGTTAAGTTAGAGCGTTACACTTCTCATAATGAGAAAACTTATCAAGATTATATTGATCGTTCTACTGATAAGTATGTTAGAGATGTTTTGAATAATCCAGATGTCCGTAATTATTATATTAATATGGATAACTGGGGTTCGCGAACTAATCCTTTGATTACTGAGGCAGCAAAAACTCCTCTCAATTCATGGATGAACATACAAGCATCTGTTTCACTTCCTTCGCGCACAGAATCTCTTTCAGTCAAGCGTGATAAAGTTCACGATGTTGCTATGACTACTCTTGCATCTACTCTTGATAAAGTATTCATGTATAAAGTTGCTAACGGTTGCTATCCATGGCAGCATAAAAACTCTAATCATGCTTTCTTAGCACAAGATCACCATATGGAAGGTGTCAAAGAAGGTGAATTTATTCGCCTTTAATACTTAGGGACTTCGGTCCCTTTCAATCCTCTTTAGCTCAGAGGTAGAGCGGTTGACTGTTAATCAATTTGTCCCTGGTTCGATCCCAGGAAGGGGAGTTATGACAACATACAAAGAACAATTTGAATACATCTACATATGTTTTAAAGAAGTATTTCTGATATGCCTTACAAAGATAAAGATAAAAATCGTGAGTATCAGCGTGAGTGGGCGAGAAAGAATTCCAAAACTATTAAAGCAAATCAAATTGGTCATAAGAGGAGAATGCAGATAGTAGATGATGCAAAGAAGCATTCATGTATCATCTGTAATAAACAATTTCATCCTGTACAAATGGATCTTATACATGTAGATCCATCACCCAAGAAACATAGTATATCAAAACTATTACAGTTAGCGAGTTACAAAACATTAAAAGAAGAAATTGACAAATGTGCTCCTATATGTGCAAACTGTAATAGATTATTGCAACATAATATGGTAGAACTACCTGAACTCATTATTATGCCATAGGGTTCAAATCCTTATGCATTAAAATCATAGAACCACACAGTATTTTCACTGGTTAACTGGTATAAATAAACCCGAGGACAAAGTATCACCGCAGGGTCAGAGTAATCATGCCATTAACACGTTTAGATAACCTTATTAGTTCAAAAACTGGTAAGTATCTTTATGTTTCGCCAGATGATTTTAACGCAACGGATGCGTTATCTAACAGAGGCAATTCACCAGTAACACCTTTTAAGAGTATTCAGAGAGCATTCTTAGAGATTGCTAGATATTCTTATCTACCTGGTTTCCAGAACGATAGGTTCGACCAGTTCAGCATTATGCTGATGC
>Ga0181401_1000229_pt1 | contig 23139 bp, 19 predicted proteins | sample 24SPOviralmetaG_FD_130130 | JGI IMG/M metagenome (GOLD analysis project Ga0181401, IMG submission 130130) | Marine viral communities from the oligotrophic San Pedro Time Series (SPOT) site, San Pedro Channel, CA, USA - 24 SPOT_SRF_2011-07-20 | ecosystem: Environmental > Aquatic > Marine > Strait...
TACTTTGAGTGTTATAATTGTGAGAATTATTTTTTTGTACACGAGATGCCTATGGGGATTAATGACCCTAAGTATTGCCCGTATTGTGGGATAGACTTTGATAATGTAATGGAGGTAGAGACGCCAGATGATTTGTGATCAATGTTTTTGTGATGATAGTGAAGACAACCCTATCTTTGAGGTTTTAGATGAAGAGGGGTTTGTTGAAGAAAAAATATGCATGATGTGTTATGTGGAGGAAATAGATGAGCGGGGGTAATGTACCATACAAATATAGCCCAGATGCCCAAGCAGAGCGTAACTGGAAAGCAAAGAACGAGCGTGAAGGGCGTGATGGGGCTAATTACAACTGGGTTAAGTTTGACAAAGAAAAGTATCGGTCGAACTATGACGAGATTGATTGGAGTGCTAAAAGCACAAGGAGCAAGAAATGAGTTCGCAAACTATATTTGCGGAGATGAAAGAGTCAGATAATAAAAAACTTTGGGCTTACGCCCAAGAGTTAGCGGAGTTTCGCCGTAAAGCTGAGAAAGCCATAGAGGATAACGACTCGGATTTAGATTTTAATGACACAGCGGCTGTTAAAAAATATATCTCTAAGGCGTTGTTGCGTCAGATGGACAACGGTAATGCGGCATCTGCTAAAGAGCTTTCTAGGATATTGGGCATAGATGCGGAGTCTAGGGATATTATTATTGAGCCAGTCAACTTTGCGGAAGCCACATGGGAAATAGACTGAGATTACCACAGCTTAAGCCTAGAGATTACCAACTTGGGGCGTGGCGGGCGTTAGACAACGGTGCTAGGAATATATTAATAAGCCATCCTAGACGGCATGGTAAAGATGTTACAACTGCTTCAATTCTTTCAAAGAAAGCGATGACTAGGGTTGGTTCTTACTACTACTTGTTTCCCACACGGAAGTGGGCAGAGCGTGCAATTTGGAACAACATAGTAACTATTGGTGCTAAGAGTGGGCATCTTATTGACCTAATCTTTCCGCCTGAGATCGTATTAGCAAAAAACAATACCGACCTTAAACTGACGTTAATCAATGGCTCTACAGTCAATATGGGTGGTACAGATAACCTAGACTTCGTAGGGCAGGGTGGTTATGGCTACGCTTTGAGTGAGTTCTCGTTGCACAAAGAAGAGGTAACAGGATTCCTAGCTCCTATCTTAGACGAAGGCAACTCGTTTATTATTATGAACGGCACGATGCGTGGTAAAAAGAACCAACTGCATCAAATGTATCAAGCAAACAAAGATAATCCTAACTGGTTTTGCGAGTGGCTTACTCCAGTAGACAGCAAGCGGTACTGTTGGGTAAGCGATGAAATGAACTTAAACCCAGAGCTAGAAGGGCAGATAGACCCGCTAACTGGTTTAACATACATGAATGTTCAAGACCGCATCGACTCTAAAATGATTTCGTACTCGTTGGCTAGACAAGAGTATTTGAACGAAGCGGTTGCCGATGTGGCTAACTCGGTGTACGGATATGAAATGACCAAGCTGTATGATAACGGTAATGTATGTGAAGTTAGTAAAAACGACAGACCTGTATATACATTTTGGGATTTGGGTATGGATGACCCAACAGCAATAGTGTTTGCATATATTGAACACGGAAAAGCGGAGATAATAGACTACTATGAAAACACAGGACACGACATCAAACACTACCTCGACATCATCGCAGAAAAAAAATACCGATACGCAGGACACTATATGCCCCATGACTCTAAGCAACGTATGGGTAATACGGGTACTAATATATTGGACTTTTGTCGCACACAGTACGGCTTTGAAGCTAGAGCAATACCAAAAACCAATTCTGTGCGGGATGATATTGAAATTGTCAGACGGCATCTTCCATCTTGCAAAATTAATATGTCGCTTGAGAACTTACTGGATCACCTCACCAACTATCAATGGAATCCGAACACGGGTAAAATATTACATAACGAACATTCGCACGGTGCTGATGCGGTCAGAATGATGTTTATGGCTATGCATGACAAAATGACAAGCAAGTATTTGTTAAAATCTAAAAGTCAATTAGACCGTAGAGAGTATATAACAGATGATTACCTCATTTTTTAAAGAGTACGGCGATGAGGCGGAAGAAATACTTAAAGAGTGTACGCATATATATTGTGACGAAGAGTTATTTTTTTGCGGATATAAAACGCATTCTGATTACATACTTAAAAAGACTAATAAAAGACTTGACAAAGGTGATACATGGTTCGTATATTACGCCGCAGGTAAAGTTACAAAATTGTTTGAGATATTCGAGCCAAAAAAATTTGTGTGTTTTCACAGATTAAATTCAGACAAACTAAAAATTTATAGTTACAACAGACTGAGAGATTATTATGGGAAGTAAAAAAAGCAAAAGCAAAGCCCCTGCTCCACCTAAAATCGAAGAAGCACCCCCGATTATGCAAGAAGCTGACGCTGTAGCTACGCAAGAATATATGCAAGCTAAACAAGATGATCGAATGAGTGTTGAGTCTACATTAATGACTTCACCTATCGAACCTAAAGAAACTATGATGTCTACTGCATCTAAAAAGAAAAAGAAAAAAATTACTGATACTGAAACATTAAATACAGTAGCTTCAACAATGGGTACAATGGGTTATTAATGGACGGAAATTCTTTAATTAAGAAATACCAGTCAATGGACTCTACAGTTCGTGGTAACTGGATGAACTTGTGGCAAGAGTGTGCAGACTGGTGCTATCAAACTAACGATAATATAAATCGCATTCGTGTAGCGGGGCAGGAAAAACCGCCGCAACGTATGATTGATACTTGCATTGAAGCTAACTATTCGTTTGCTAGTGGATTCTTTTCGCATATGTTCCCGCCTAATACAGTGTGGGCTAAGTTTCGTCATCCATCGCCAATGATGATGGCTAACAAAAATGTAGCTAATTACTTTGAAGAAGTGAGTCGTATAGCACATAAAATAATTATAGAGTCTAATTTTGCACAAGAAGAGTTCCAGTCTTTACTTTCTTTAGGATGTTTTGGCACTAACTGCATAATGATGGAAGAAGACGATCGTAATGTAGTTCGTTTTCGTAATTACGTTGTAGATGATATTCGTATTGCTGAAAATCATTTGCACGAAGTAGATACGGTGGCTCGTGAATACACACTTACAGGTCGTCAGGTACTGCAAAAGTTTGGTGAAGAAGCTGTAAAAGAAGCAAGACTTGATAAGATATTTAAAGAAATGGAGATGGGGAAAGACAATAAGTACAAGTTTATTCAGTACATTGCACCTCGTGAGGACTTTAAATACGGTAGTCTAAAAGCTACAGAAAAACCTTTTGCTTCTTATCATGTATCCAAAGACTCTAAAGAGATAATTAAAGAAAGTGGCTTTGATTACAACCCATTTAAAGTATCACGGTTTATGGTCGGTAACGAAGAAATATATGGTCGTTCGCCTATGAGCATGGTTCTAGGGACAGCTCGGCGTACCAACGTGGTATACCGATCACTTATGATTGCATCTGAGCAACAGGCTAACCCACAGTGGTTAATTCCTGATGACGACAGCGTTTCAGGTATGAGTAATCGTGCGGGTTCATTTATTAAGTGGCGTGCTACTAATCCTAATGGAAAGCCAGAACGGCTTGCACCTAACGGAAATCCTGCATTAGCTAAAGAAATGTACGATATGCATGAAATGCAGATTAAAAAAGCGTTCTTTAATCATCTGTTCCGTCCGTTAGACCAGTACAGAAATATGACTGCTACTGAAGTTAACGAGCGTATGACGACAGACTTAATGACTCTTACACCGTTTGTGGCTCGATACATAGAAGAACACGTTACACCAGTAATGAATCATTTGTTTTATATACTTCAGAAACGCAAGTTGCTTCCTCCTGTACCGCAAGAATTGTCGCAGTCGGCAGAGTATGAAGTTGACTATGTTGGTCGGTTGTCTTTAGCAACTAAGTCTTTCGAGACTATGGGTGCAGTAAATACAATGCGTGTATTTGGTGAGTTAGCACAAATGAATCCACAGGCGTTGCAGTCACTAGAAAATGTAGACTACGACAAGTTATTCCAAGAAATTTGGTTTGCTAACAGCTCTAGTATGAATGCTCTTAAAGACCCTGCTGAAGTTGAAGAAGATCGAGAAGCTAAAGCTGAAGCGGCTGAACAACAACGAATGATGCAAGCAATGCCTGCTATGGCAGATGCGGCACAGAAAGTAAGTGGGGCGGTTGATCCTAATAGCATATTAGCACAGGAGGGCATAAGTGGAGGAGAATGAACTACAAAAATTAATTAGTGCTTATCGTAGAGTATTTTTATCTCCAGAGGGACAAACCGCTTTAGAAGACTTGCGAAGATTATCTGCTATTGACGAGCAAGCAGGCAGTGATTTAAGCCACACAGAGTGTGCATATAGAAATGCTATGCAAGATATGTATAGATACATAGAAGCTATGATTTCGGAGGATTAAAATGTACGGAAGTAAATTTGTAAAAAAGAAAACTAAAAAACAAACTCAAACTGCTTTTGAAAAAGCTAGTGGTATTGGTAAAGGTAAAAAAAGAATGGAGCGGAGGCAAAATAAAGCCACAACTATCTTGGCAAAACTGTTTGGTAACGAAAAATTATATTTAACAGAAACTGGCAAAAAATTTGCTAGAAAAATAAATAAAGACTAATGGCTAAGACTGTAATTAGACGAACTGTTGGTAAAGGCGGTAACTACCGCTCTACTAAATCTGGTGCGGGCATGACCAAGAAAGGTGTTGCCGCATATCGGCGTGCTAATCCTAAGTCAAAGTTAAAGACTGCTGTTACTGGTAAAGTTAAAAAAGGTAGCAAGGCGGCTAAACGAAGAAAATCTTATTGTGCTAGATCGCTAGGACAACTTAAAAGAAGTAGTGCTAAAACGAGAAACGACCCTAACAGTCGTATTCGTCAGGCACGAAGAAGATGGAAATGTTAATATGAAATGTGGAGGTGGTAAAATGATGCACGGAATGAAAAAAAAGAAAACAGCTAAAAAAGTTTCTAAAAAGAAAACTGCTAAGAAGGCAGTTAAAAAAACATACAAACGCTAACATAGGAGAATAAATGAGCGAAGAAGTGGAGACACCTGTCGAAGCACCCTTAGTTGAGGAAACTGCAGAACAGCCTCTAAACATCTTAAATGATGAGGGCAAGTTTAACGAAACATGGCGAGATGCCCTACCTGATGATTTAGGTAAGCACTCGATATGGTCTAAGTACGATAATGTAACAGACTTAGTTAAAGGAGCAATCAATGCTCAGTCTCAAGTCGGAAAGAAAGCAACAGATTTTTGGCTTTCAGAAGATGAAAACGACATCGCCACACGGCGAGAGATAATGAACATTCCAAATGAGGTAGATGAATATGAAATCACTACTGGAGAAATACCCGAGGGTACAGAGTTGGACGAAGCAAGGCTTGGTTCTTTTAAAGAGTTGGCTCACAAAGTTGGTCTTACAGTTGAGCAAGCTCAAGCAATCGCTGACTGGGAAATTGAAAGCGGTTCTGCTGACCTTCAACAAATAGAACAAGAAGAAGAATTATCAGTTCGTGAAGCAGAAGAAACGCTTCGTAAAGAATGGACTGGTGATAAGTTTGAATACAACATGGGTAAAGTAGCTAATGTAATGGACTATCTTGGACTTGAAGAGTTTAAAGATGACCCTTCTATTGGTAATAACGTAAACTTTATTAAGGCTGTATTTGAAAACATTGTTCCTATAATTAGCGAGGATGAGATTATTGAAAGTGGCGTAGAACAAAATGTAGCTACTATTTCTGATCAACTTGATTTATTGGAAGAAGAAATGAGAAACTACGAAGGAAGTACAAGCGATGTTACATATCAACAGATGTTAAAACAGCGTTTAGCATTTCTTGAGAAGATTTCATAAGTTTTAACTTGACATATTTGTAGTTATTACATATAAGTCAGGCAGATTTGAAGCGGAAACCTTTTAAAGCCCGAAAGATAATCTGGGGTGAGAACCTTATATCAGGCTAGACCCTCACGGTGAGGATACTCAGAGCCGACTAAAACTTGTATATTAAATTATTAATTATGGAGGTGTATTATGGCGGGTAATCTGCTTAATACTTATATTACTGGTTTTGACCGTGCTATTCGTGAAACGGTCGAAACAAAAGGTGGTAAAATGCGTCCTTACATTCAGCTCGCTACAGGCGATCTGTTCCGTAAAGAAGGTATTTACCAAAGAACAACTGGTGGTGGTTTGCCTAGCAAGGTAACCAATCGTTTCGGAGATTCTCCTGTATCTGACATTGATTATAGCAGACGTAAAATTACTCGTAATCAATTTCAAGATGGTCAATTCATGGATTGGGCTGACTTGAGCAAGATGGGTGTTGATCCTCGTTCACAAAAGTTAACTGTTATGAAGAACAAGTTTCTTCGTCAAGAAGACTTAGTTATCGACCAAGCACTACTTAATTCAGGTAGTTTTGGTGGCGTTGACGGTTCTAGTGCAGTAAACTTTGGTGTTTCAGGTAAGATTACTGATATATCTGGTTCTTATGAAAAAGGTATCATTAACGTAGATTTTGATGGTGCAGGAGGATCTACTCCTCTTGGATTTAACTACGCTAAATTCCTTGAAACATTGACTCAGTTCGGTAATCAGTCTGTTGACATTGAAACTCAGAAGCCTTTGTTTAAGATTTCTTGGCATCAGTGGCAGGACATCATGAACGACACTAACTTCACTGACTTCGATAATCGTGGCGGTGCTAAGGTTAACGAGCAAGGTGCAGGACAAATTTATGACTACATGGGTGCGAGCTTCTGTATTTCTAATATTGTTCCTTTCCATAGCACAGCTAACCCAACTGCTTCTGCTGACTTTAACATTGATTTAGATGTTGATGTTAATACAGACACAGGCGTTTGGAAAGACACAGACAGTACAGCAACTCGTGCTTGTTATGCAATGATCCAAGATGCGGCGTTGTTTGAAGTTAATCCAGACATGACAACTAAAATTAGTGAGCGTGCTGATAAGTCGTTCAACTACTATGCTTACATGAAAGCCGAGTTCGGTGCTGTTCGTATGGAAGAAGAAAAAGTTATCGCAATCGCTTGTAAGCAGTAAGGAGATTAATTATGGCTAATTCTACAGAAGTAACAAACCTAAATTCTGGTATCGTTACAAAGTCTAACTATCGTGGAAATGTTCAAGCAATTCCAGTATCCTTAGCAACAGGCACAGGTGCAGGAACTCACACTATTAGTGGTGTTCTTCCACAGGAAGCACGCTTAATTGGTGCGAGCTTGTTCTTCACAGACCCAAATAGTGGTAGCACTAACTCTACTATTCTTGTTGGTCATGCGGATGATACTGATGCAGTAGGTACTTCAGGTGCTACATCTGCGGCAGGAAGCATTGCATTTCCTACTACTGGTAGTGCGACAGGTAGTGTTGACTTAGGAGGAAAGACATTAATTGTAACAACTGACTCTGATGTAAATCAATCAGTTACAATTTCTGGATACATCCTAATCGCTACAAACGAGTAATACATTGGGGAGGGCAACCTCCCCTTACCCTTTTTTTTATTATGGCTCTTACTAAAACAAATATAATTAATCTTGCACTCAGCAAACTTGGTAGTGAGCGTCTCACATTAAGCGACTCTGAGATAACAGCCAACACAATATCTCACGCAAAAACAGTTAACTTACATTACGAACAAACTCTTGGAGAGTTAACTCGAATGCATTCTTGGAACTGTTGTAAAAAACGACAGCGACTTTCTCCATATGAAATTCTTGTAGAAACTCAAGGTGGTAATGTTGCTTCTATAGGTGGAGGAACAGGTACAACTTTATTTGCATCAGAAACTTTATCTTTCGCTGGAAGACCTAAATATTTTACAGATCCTACAGTAACTACAGGTCTTACAATCTCATTTGATTACCAAAATTATAATAGTAAGGGAGATAAAGGTGTATGGGGTATTAGTGGTTTAGCATCAGCCGCAGGGGATGGAACTACATCAACAGGTGATCTTACTGGTGATAATACATATACTCCTGTAGGACATACTTATAGTGGCGGTGCTGATCATGGAGTAGTTTCAGTAACTTCAGTAAAACCAGACTTTGAATATGATTTTTCATTTGCACTTCCTACCGATGCTATAAGATCATTTTATCTCACTAACTCAGCAGAAGTATATAAATTTATGAAACCTCGTGTTGATTGGGTAATAGAAGGTAACGCTATATTAACTAATGAAGAAAAAGTATTTTTATGTTATGATGGTATTCCTGACCCTGTCGCAATGGATTCTTTATTTGCACAAGCGTTTATTACATTACTAGCCGCTCGTATGGCTATACCAATTACTGGTGATTTAAAAATGTATGAATTTTTATTACAAGAGTTTAACTCTGTAATTATGCCAGAAGCACGGCGTGTTAACGGCACAGAGCGTCTTGATCCACCTACTATTGATAGCGAGTGGTTAGAAGCTACATATACATCTAACTCATCATACAACAACTCATATCCACCATTTTCACAAACATCATATGGTAGTTTTAGTTAGGAGGCGTTATGGCTAAAAAAGTTGTTAATGCTTTTAATGGAGGAGAAGTATCTCCATATGTATATGCTAGAACTGACAATGAGATATATGATAAATCCTGTATTAAAATGGAAAACTTTATTCCGTTAGAATACGGTGGTGCTACTAAAAGACCTTCAACAGAATTTGTGCATGAATTTACAGATACATTATCTCTCCCTGTTGGAGAAACTAAATTATATTCTTTTATATTAAATGCAAAAGAAACATTTGTATTATGTTTTACTAATTACTCATTAAGTATTTTTAAAGATAACTTGTTAATTACTTCTATTCCTACAGTTTTTCCTGACGAAGTTTTACAAAAATTAAAGTTTGTTCAGTCAAATGATGTATTATTTATATCTAGCGAAGATTATCCTATACAACAATTAATTCGACAGGAAGATGATAAATTTATTTTAACTCAATTAGAATATGTTTTCCCGCCTATGGGAGATGAGTTAGATGTTGATTTTTCTCCTGACTCTATTTCAGGCGAGTGTACTATTACAGCAGGTTCTGATTATTTTGAAGAAACTCATGTAGGTTCTTTTTTAGTAATAAAACAAAAAAGAAATATAATTAACTCTTCTGTATCTGCAAAAACAACAGGCGGTGTAACTGATTCACTAAACACATCCTATGCAAATTATGAAATAGAATCTGCGGGTAGTGATTGGGCAGGTAAAGTTGTTTTAGAAAAAAGTACAGACGGCGGCGACTCATTTTCTCCTGAGTTTACATTAGTAGACACAAGTGCGGGAACAGTAGCAACAAATGCAGATTCTAGTGGTAACTATACAAATAGAACATTTGCATCAACAGAAAAAGAAGGTGCTAATACTTTTATTAGATTAAGATTTTATCCTGCTTCTGATAGTGCGGGTAGTGCAATAATGAGAATTAAAGTAGATGACCCCTTTGTTACAGGGTTATTTAGAATTGATTCTGTTGATGTAGATAACCGAACCGCAACAGGGTTTTGGATTTCTCCCATACAAGATATAGAAGAAGGATACACTAATAATATTTTTAATTATACTGCAAAATACGAATATAAAAAAGGTGATAAGATTGTATTTGTAGGAGACTTTACTGCTGATGGTTCGCATGGAGGCGATGACGCTCTTTCTGGCAGTGACGGCACACTTGGCATTGCAGCTTTAACAGGCAGTGATTCTGCAGGCACTGCATTTGATAACAATGAAAAAGACTTTATCGATATGTGTTTTTCTATATTTGGTTCTACACCCTATATGTATGCACTAACAAACGATGATAAAGTTGTACGATACAATTATAGTTTAAGTGATGGTAGATTAAGCAGTCCTTTAATTAAGTCATTAACATATAGTAATCAATATACTACAGGAGCAACAGGTCGTGGACAAGAGATAGGACAAGCTCATTTTGGAATTGCTTCTGCGAATGATGGCAACCTTTACGTTGTTATGCGTGATAAAGCTCAAGGAACTGCTCAGGCAACACAGTTTACTCAAATGAAAATTAACTATTTTTCTGAGTCAGATTTTGCTTCAGGAAATATAGGTAACACTCAAATTAAAACATTGTTCGCTAGACCAGAAAATAAAGAACACAATGTGTTTGGTATTACAGGTTTAGGTTTTGGTAACGGTAAATTTTATTGGAAGGCTCACGAAAAATGGAGAGCAGGAAAAAATAAACCGCTTCAATCTATAGCTCGTTATACTGTAGATGTAGATGGGAAAAATTTTAAATATTATGGAGTTGGTGGTCAATACGGTAAGAGAAATAAAAACACAGCTAATGGTACGTTTAGTGTACATGATCATAGATTAGGTCAAGAGCCTGCATATAACAATGCTGGTATAAATGATTCAAGAACAATGGTTCGAGATCAAATGGATACTGTATATTTAAATGGTTACTTGTTATGTTTAGATGATCGTTTAAATAAAATTGTATTTAGAAATCTTTCATATAAAGATACTGGACTGTCTTATGTTTTATCAGATACTAGTTCTGTTATAGATAAAACTTTTTGGGGTATGGACTCTGTTCCTGCTGAAAAACTGTTAGGAGTATCAGAATTAATTATAGGGACTAAATATAAACTTGTAGCTAATGTTACTGTTACTGCTCAAACGGATTATTTAAAAACTGTAGGTTTTCCTAATTCACAAACAACATTTAACGCAGGCAATACATTTATAGCAACTGCAGACGGGCTAGATGATCTTGGTACTGATACAAAACAAAATTATGGAATTAAAGTTGTAATAGATAACTCTAATATAGATAGAGCTACTAATGTAGATGTAAATGTTATTGTTCTTTATAAAGACCCTGATGCAACTAATGGAGCTATAGGTGATAATCCAAAATTATTAAGATTATCATTTGATGGAGAGGTTGACTATTATCAAGCAACACGAGATTTTGACAGTGGAACTGGAGCTGATGACGATTATACAACTGGTGGTACTTTTAGAACACAAAGAAATAAAGGATTATGGGCTAAAAGTCTTCCTAAAATTGTAGCTTCTCAAGAAAGTGCTTTTTCTAGTAAAAATGGTTACCCTAACAGTATCAGTATTTTTGAAAACAGATTATGTTTTGGCGGTAATAAAAAGTTTCCTAACAGATTATGGATGAGTAAGATTGATGATCTTAATAATTTTATTATTGGATCAGAAGATACAGCCGCATTAGATTTAAAATTTAATTCATTAACACAAGATGAAATTACATGGTTGTGTGCAGGCAGAGAGTTAAACATTGGTACTAGATCAAGCGAATGGACACTAGGTTCAGGCAATCAATCTTTACCTGTAACACCTACACAATTAAATTTAAAAAGACGATCTGAATATGGGTCATCTAATGCTCAAGGTGTACTAGTTAACTCTGCTATTTTATTTATTATGCGTCAGGGTAAAAAAATTCGTGAGTGGTATCTTCAAAATAACCAAAACGATTATCTTGCTAGAGATTTAACATTAATTGCAGAACATATTATTGGAGACGGAGTTAAAGAGATTGCAGTACAAACTCAACCTGCTACTATTATATGGGTAGTTTGTAATAATGGTGATCTTGTTGGGTTAACATACGAAAGAGAAACTAATACATTTGCGTGGCATAGACACACCTTTGACGGAACAGTAGAATCTGTAGCAGTTATTCCGCAAGTAAACAGAGAAGATAAAGTTTACCTCACAATCAAAAATCCTAACGATGCTGTTACAGGATTAAATGTTGGTAAATTTAACATAACGATTGCGTCTTCAAGAGAAGATCAACAGTTAACTATTAGCGGTCATAGCACCTCTGCTGTAAATGGTGTTTATACTAGAACTTCTGATTACAATAGTAAACATCAATGGACTAATGGAGTTTATAATATTCGTTTTAAAAGTAGTAATGATAAATGGGAAATTATTACAATAAGCGATTCATCTGTTGTTTCTGATGTTTCTGATACTGGAGACTCTCCTCCTGCTACGGGGTGGAGTAATAGTGTAACTTTAGTAAGTAATGGTAGTGGTGTAGATAATCAAGAAATTGAAATTACTGCTGATCCAACTAAACACGTTACACCTAGACTTGTGCATGGCTCAGGTGAAGCATCAGCTATTGTGTTGCCAGTAGAACAAACCAATGGAACTTCAGGTTCTATATCTAATATTACTGCAGATGTATATGGGTTTAAGGGTAGATTAAAAAGCGTTACTCCTACTAACGAAAGAATACACATTGTTCCTGAAACATTAACAGTATCTGGTCATAGTGATTCAGCAGTAAACGTAGCTTATGCTCTTACAGAAGACAGATTTAATCAACCTGCATGGGATAGTGGCACTCATACTATTCAGGTTAATAAAGAGCTAACCGTAGGAGCAACAAGTGCCGAACAAGGTACTACTCATGGTGTAGAGTGGCAAATAATTAATACAGAAACATCACAAATAATTTGCAAACACGCTTATACTATTGGTGAATTTCCCGTTAAAGGAGGAGGTGGTACTGATTGGACTGTATCGGTTGGTAGTGGAACAATTGCTCTAACAGGTAATGGTCATCCATTTACATCTGATCATATAAGTATACCTGTTGTTTATTTAAACAATACTGTTTCTCCAAACAGAACTCCAGACATTGGTGGGTTAGTACATGGACAAACTTATTTCTTAAAACAAATCATTGGTAGTGAAGGTGATCAAACGCCTAATAGAATTATTACACTAAAAGATTCAAGTGGAACTATTATTAATTTAACTGATAATAGCACAGCTCTTAAAGCACAAACAGGTGGTATTTATAATTTAAAAAATCACTTCTTAGCATCTGCTGTATTTGCTACACCTAGAGTTAATACATTTGCTACAGGTCTTTCTACTTCTAGTAATGATACGTTGTATAATACAGGTTCACCATCTCTTAACACAAATTTTTCTAAAACTATGACGTTTGCTGACGGTGACATTTGTGGTGTAGAAATACTTTTATGGAATGTTAGTGGTAGCAAAGAAGCAAATGATGCATTTATTGAGTTTGAAGGTGACCCTACTGTTACTATAGATGCTACTGAAGATAGTGGTAATCAAACTAAAGTTACTCTTACTTACGATTCTATAGGCGAATACAACATTGATCTTTATATTGAAGATACAGGAACAGGTGAAGTTCAAACAGTTAAATCAGGCGAAGGTATACAGCCTAGAATACTTGATGATAGATACCTAGTACAGTTTGACCCACAAATACATGAAAGTGCATATACTAAAAAGTATAGCGGATTAGATCTTTATGTTAGAAACAAAAATTTTACTGGTAGCAGTTTTACTGGACTAGACCATTTAGAAAATAAAACAGTAACATATAAAGTTAATGGTGGTACTGCACAAACAGCTACTGTTTCTGGTGGAGCTATTAATGTAGGTAGTCAAACCAATGCTAATGTAATTGTAGGATTACCATATACATCTACACTAGCACCATTATATCAAGATATTCAATATAGTAGAGGATCAACTCAAGGATCTAAAAAAGCTATACAAAAAGCAACAATTAGATTTAAAGATACATTGTCAGCTAAAGTAGGGCAAACAGAAACAGACCTTGATCCAGTTAGATTTGAAAGCACAACAGCTTTAAATACTGAAGATGCGGAGGTTTGGTTAAGTAATGCTAATGAGTTCTTACAAACTGTTTATGTAGTATCAGATACACCACAGCCCTGTACTGTATTAGCAATGGTAGTAGATGTGGAGGGAGTGTAATGTTACAACTAGTTACAGGCGGGCTAAAGTTAGCTCAGGGTATAATGGGTAGTCGTAGTGCTAAAAAAGCGGCTAAACGAAAAGCTAAGACTATACGCCAAATGGCTGACTATAATGCTAGAGTTAAAGAAATGGAAGCACGCTCTGTTCGTGAAACAATGGGTGCTGAAACTACTCGTGCTTATAAAGGTAAACGCCGACAAATGGCTTCACAACGTGCCGCATATGCTAAGACAGGAGCAGTAAGCTCTGGTACTCCTTTAGCTGTTATGATTGAACAAGCTACTGAAATGGAAATGGACATTCAAAGCCAACGCCGTAATCGATTGTTACAAGAACAAACACTTCAACAGGAAGCAAAAACTGGTCGTTATCAAGGTGAGGTTCAGGCTCAAAACGCTATAGCAGAAGGTAAAGCGGCTTCTCGTGCATCATTACTTGGAGGTATATCAGGAGCGGTAGGTGGAATTGGTGGAGCATTAGGTGGTATTGCAGGATCAACTGATGCAGGGACTTTAAGTGCAGGATTTAAATCACTTGGTGCTAAAGCATTTTTAAAATAGGAACTTATTATGCCAAAAATACCTTTATATCAGCAACAGTCTAGCATAGGAACAGCTAGAGGTGTTCAAATAGATCCTACTCCTACAATTAAAGCGTCTACAATAGGTATTGAAAGCGAAGCGGCTTTTATGCAAGATGTTTTAAATTTAGGTTCAGAAGTTATTGATCAATTTGCAAAATCAAAAACAGCAGGTGATAAAGCTAATTATGAAACTTCTGTAATAAATTTACAAAAAGAGTTAAATGTTGGTCGTGCAGAGCGTTCTGATTTAAATGATATAGAATATAATGATCAAGTAGTACAGCCAAGATTAGATAAGTTTTATTCTGAATGGGCTGAATCTCGTGGAATGGTAGATGATAAAACCTTTAATACTTTATGGAGAGAAGATAAAAACACAATCGATACTAAATATACTGGTTTAGCTACTGGATATAAAGCTAAACAGTTTGAGGTAGATCAAATAAATTTAGCTAATGAAAAATTTAATAATAATGAAATTGAAGCGGGTGATAGTATTATTGATAACATTGGCACTTTAAGCCCAGAAGATAAAGATACAGCTAAAAAATCAGGTCATTATAGTAGAATTTTAACTAATATGTTAGAAGCAACAGACCCTGATGAATTGCGAAGAGCATATAATGATGATTATTTAAAAAAATTAAATCCTAGTCAAAGGTTTGAATTAAAAAGAAGAGCTTTTAATAGAGGAAAAGAAATCATTAGAGATCAATACAAGCCTACTTATGATGAAGGTATTACCTTAGCTAAAGGAAATGAATTAAGTCAACCGTGGATTGAGTCACAGCGAGAAAGTAAAACACTTCCAGAAGGTATTTTGTTAATGTTTGAAGGATTATTAGAAACTGATGCTACTCAATCTATAAATGATTTAAGTGAATCTGATAGAAAAGTAGCTACTCAGTTAATCGAAAGCATTAATACATTTGCAGAAACTGGTGAAATACCAACTATTTTGGGAATTTCTAAAGGTACAGATAGAATTGATTATTTAGGAAAACTTTATGAAAGAGCTAATAATTTAGGATTAAATGCAGATACTATAAATTGGATGTTTTCTCCATTAACAGATTCATTTAAAGATATAAATAGAAATCAATTTTGGCTAGATGGTGACCCAAATTTTCCTACATCTAATACTACATACAAACAAGAACGAAATATAGTTATGGGAGCTTTTCGTCAAAATTTTAATTCAATTACTGCTAATTTACCTGCTTCTATGTACAATGAATATTACATCGAAGGCATAAAGTCTATTAACGAAAAAATTATTGAAGCGGAAAAAAACAACGTAGACCTTACAGAAGATGATTATACGGCAATTTTAGGAAACACTTTACAACAAATTTATAATGTAGCTAGACAATATGAATCTGTAAGAAGATTTCAACAAGGAACATCAGGTTTATTTGGAAGATTTGAATTAAATGTTGAAGAGGAATTTTTCCCAGAGAAATAATTATGTTTAAATCAAAAGAAGAGTTTTATAAATTAGGCGTAGAGCGTGGATATTCTAAAGAAGAAATTTTAAAAAAAGAACAAGAATATTATAATCGTGGTTATTCGTTTGCTAACGAACCTACATTAGCTTTTAGACCTAATGAAATATTAAATCAAGCTGTTAAAATGCCTGAAATGGTGGGTCAACAGTTAGATGAACCATTTGCTGAAATAGATAATACAAACGTAGTACGCCAATACTATGGAGCTAAAAATAACATTCCTGCACGACAAATAATGGATGGCTCTGTAAATCAAGCAATAGATTTAAATATTCGTGAAGAAAACAATATTGATAAAAATAAACCAATACCATTTCAACAAGTTAGAGAAACACTAAAACAAGAACACTCTAAGCCTGAAGATGATGATTATTTTGATTTACAAGGAACTGTTTCTCAATATGTTAGCCTGCCTAAACCGCAAGCTAAACCAAATGTAACACCGCCATCTGGGTATGTACCGCCTGAGTTTGCATTACGAGATGTATTCTTTTTATCTGGAGAGCGTGCATTCCAAGAAGATGCATTAGAAGGAACTCTTGATGTAGACTATGATCAATCAGGTGTTCCATTAAAAGGCTCTGGTGGCATTGTTGGTAGCACACGATATGGTACTTATAATGTAGGTTTGTCTCAACGCATTATGGAGAATGTTCTTCAAGGTGATCGAGAGCAAGTGCAACAGCTTATTGAAAATGATAAAATCATTCAAGAACGAGTTGGTAGTGCATACGATTATAGTGATTTAAATTACTTTAATCCTAAGCGTGGCGGTATGATGGCGTTGCAAAGTGCAGGCATGATGGCAGAAAATGCTATTCTTGGTTTGGCAGGATCAGCATCTACAGCATTTGCAGGCGGTGTAGGTGGCGGGTTAGCTGTTACTTCATACAATCAACAGCTTGGTGCAGGCGACATGATGAAAGAATACCTGTACGACAAAGATGTAATAAATATGCCAGATGACGAGTATCGGCGTGCGGCTGAAATAGCTATGACTGTTGGTGTTCCATTTGCGTTAATTGAGCAAACTGTTAATATACCTTTTGTTAAAGGCACAGGTTTAAGCACAGCAGTATTAAAACCTATAAAACGCAAAATAATGAACAAGCTAATGAAACAGCCTGAATTAGTTAAAAGAATAGCCGCAGGTGGTGTAGATGCGGTTTATCGTATTATAGGTGAAACAATAGAAGAAGGTGGACAATTTGCAGCTCAAGAAATAGGAGGGCAGGGCATGAAGTCTTTAGACCCTGAAACTCCTTATCTTAAAGAAATACAAAATATAGTTACAAATGCTGATTATAAAAAAGTAGGAGTTGGTGCTGTTGACACAATGGTTCAAGCGTTACCTGCTGTTGTTGTTATGGGTGGTGCATCTGCTACTGTAGAGGCTACATTTAGTAAAAAATACCTTGATGATTTTGCTGAAGATATTAAAAAAGCACAAGACAGTAACGACCCTGAAAGCGAAACATTTAAAGTATACAGAAAAGCGGCTGTAACAAAACTTACTACTATGGGGTTAACAGAAGATTTAGCGGAAGATTTAGTAGATCAAGCCGTATATGCTGAAACAACTGAAGAAGTACAAGATGTAATATCTAAAACCCAAAGTGCATTATTTGAATTTAATCAATCGTTTAACAATGTTGGATTGCGTGTATTAACAAATGCTGATTGGAATAGTTTTGGCAAGTTTATGTCTGAAGAACAACAACGTGAATTTGTTCAAATGTTTCCAGAGATACAAGATGATTTTGTAGCGGGCGTTAATGGCGATACAGATGCACAAAACCGTTACAATGCTTTTGTTAAAAACAATCAAGATGCTCAGTATTTAGACTTTTTAGTAAAACAAAATGTGCAAGAAAAATCAAAAGATCAGCCTCGTGGATTAAGTGAAAAAACAAAAAACGAAATTCTTAATACAAATATACACGATGAAAAAGTAGAGGAATTTAGAAAAGAAGGTGAGTCTTTAGATGATACAAAGCTAAGACTTGTATACGATTTAGAAAACCGAGGTGATCCATTTATTCGTGAGCGTATAGCTAATATACGCAAGTCTCTATTGCGATTAATGCCTAACCTTCAAATTATTGTAGCAGAAAATGATGAGCAGTATCTTAAACTAACAGGATTAGAAAAAGCTAGTGCAGGCGTTTACAATAACGGTAGAATTATTTTAAATGGTAAACGTGTAAATAAAACAACAATAGCACATGAAGCGTTCCATGCTTTGCTTGATAACTACTTAGGTGTAGACACATTTGACACAGCAATAAATACAATATTAGATAATGCACTTAAAGTAGCTAGTCCTGAATTAGTTGCAAGAATTGAAGCACATCGTGATTTATACTCTGACTATTCTGAAATAGGGCAACGAGAAGAAATGATTGCTGAGTTAGCAGGCATACTATCAGCTACTCATACCGAATTGCCTTCAACTAGAAAAGGTATTAAAAATTATAAAGATCGTTTATTGGGATTAGTAGGTTTAAAAACTAAATCTATGCCTGATAAAGAAGTTATAGATATGTTTAACTCTGTCGTGCAAGGTTTTTCTACTGGTCAGACTTTAGCAGAAACTCAAGTAGAAACTGTGTTTGGAACTGTAAATACAGAAAATGCTAAACGGCAATTAGAGCAAAGAAATCCATTATCTGAAGAATTTAAAGAAGCTATAAAAACTCACGCTACATCTAAAGAGCGTAAGCTAGGGCAGTTTTATGCAAAGCGTGGTAATTATAACCCTGTTACAGACTATGAATTATTAAAAGAAGCAATTCGCATATCTGAACTTAAAAAAGTAGACCCTCAACAATACAAATCACCTGCTGATTTAATTGATAAGTTTGCAGGAGAGGTTAAAGCTAAACCTATAAATCCTAATAATATTCCTGAGTTGGGTAAAAAAACAGAACTTGATCAAGGGTTTGAAATGTTTGAGGTTAATGATGACCTTGAAATGCAACCTATTGTTCGTAATTTTGTTGATACACATTGGGGAGAAGAAACAAATCCGTGGTGTATAACACAAGTAGGAGACGAGTATGATGATGACCGACAATTTGCAGATCAAACTTATAGAGCAGATAATGCAAATTTAAATGAAATTGAAAAAGAATTAAAAGAAATAAACAAAGTTTATTTGGGTGCTACTACAGAGATTAAAAAAACAGAAAGACTAGTTGATGCTATTTCAAGGTTCGAACAGCTTGATAGAGATTTTACGGATAGAATTTTTAGTATTTTTGCAATAGCAGATAGATTAGAACCTAATGTAAATGTTGCTCATTCAATTAAGTATGTAGCAGATACTGATCATTATCCGAGTAGCATTGTATATAATTCTATAGATCCTAACGACTCAAATATGTTAAGCGCAAATTCTTTCAAGAATGAAGGTTTAGATAATATTATAACAGGTTTACTTGGAACTGTTCTAAGTGTTAGAAATTACTTAGATAAAAATGTAAGTAAAGAATTAGCATCAATTTTAGGTGATGCATTATTAACTAATAATAAATCAGACCTTAAGGATTATATTTCAAAATTAGGTTTAGGAGAAAGAGAACTTACTGAAGATTCTAAAGAATATTGGACACGATATCCTAATAAACAAATAGTATTTAAAAATGGAAAGTTGCACTCTTTTGGATCAGAAGGTGTGTTTTATGATAGAGTGGATGAAGTTATTGCATCGCCTTTCCCAGAGCTTCTTGTTGAATTTTATGGAACTATTGACGTAGATGATAATACATCTATTTATCTAAATATAGAAGATGGTAAATTATTTGCTTATGAAGTAACAAGAGATATAGCAAACAAAGTAATTACGCCAAGCAAAGGATTAGCAGGTGTTGAATTAGATTCTAAAGATTTAAATGAAAATGAAGGTAAAGAAATAACAGAAGACGAACTTAAAGAACTTGCTGAAAAATATAATAGTGACGTATACGAAGAATATCTAAGAGAATTAGATGAAGCAAAAATGGATCAATATGAACGAGGAGCAGAACTTTATGAAGACAATCCAAAATTACGAAATAGTGCGTTACACAAAACTTTATATGTAGGTGAATACTTTAGTAAATTTGGTGGCAAAGAGCAACGAAGTTTTAGTGATGATGAGTTAAATGATTTCCTAAACTCTGTGCAGGGTGGCTCTACATCTAGCAGTTTGTATCTTGATACTACTATTGATAATTATGCAGATTTAGCAAGCGGTCTTGATCTAAATGTATTAATACCTTCTGATAGAATATCTTTTCAAGACCAAATGGCAGAGGCTGTAAAGTTTTATGGTTTAGATGCTGATGGCAATTTTGATCAAGTTTTGTTTATTGAAGAAATAACTAACATTTATGTATTGAAAGGAATGGAAAAAGGAAGAGTAACTTTCAATAGCACTCAACAAGCAGGTTTTGTTTTAGCTGTTAGCTTGTTAGACCAGTCTGTTAGATCAATGCAGTCGCAATTAAATGATTTAAAAATAAACGGTCAATTAGAAGCTAGTCAACGCCTTGAAGATAAAATTATTTTTCAAAAATCTAAAATAGAACAGTTTGCTCAAATACTTGTTGAGTCACGCTCTGAAACTGCACGAGTTCTTGGTAGTCATAGAAATACTATTAGAGACGATTACACAGAAGAAAATGTTTTAAGAAAAGCACTAGAAGCTAGTCCAGAAGGGTTGTCTTCATTAGACGAGCAATATTTAAGAACCAGAGCTAGAAAGCTATCAGAACTTAATGAGCGTATTGATAATACAGAAACCGCAGTAAACCAAGAAGATGACGAATACTATGATGGACAAGTAGATGATTATTTTAAGTATACTAGAGAAAATGTTCCGAAAGAAAGTTTTTTAGCTAAAGCTAGAAAAGCTGTTAAAGACATTTCAAATAGAGCAGGTAAATTTTTTGGCAAATTTGGAGGTAAAGAACAACGTATTCCTGATGCTCGTGCAAGAGGTGGTATATTAGAAACTGATAACTATAAAGATAGACCAGAAATACTATGTGCTAGGTTAGCAGAGTTGTTTATTAGTGACGATGTTAAAGATGGTAAGCCTCTCGACAAAGACTCAATTATTAATAGAATTAAACGTGTACTAGAACAAGATGGTCAAGAGTTTAGCGTAAGAGATATTAAGAAAGCAATTGCAGAAAACACACTTAAACAATATGACCTTCGTAAACAGTATGTATCATTTCTTAGTTTGCTTAAAATATCAGCTACATTAGATGAAGACCTGTCAAAAGCGGCTTCAAAAATATTTGATACTGAAAAAATTGTTCGTAATAATTCTGCTAATGTAAAAGCCGTTAAAGAAATATTAGATAAAATGATAGCTAATTTAGATGCTTTAGCTAATACGGTTAATACTGTATACGATGACAAGTTAGTTCAGGCGTTGCGTGAGAAAATAGAAAACATTAGAAAATTAGCTAATGATGTAACGCATCCTAAACTTATGGGCAAACGTAAATCAGAAGTTGTTACTGAGGCACAAAGAGAGTTAGCTGATTTAAAAAAACAGTCTAGTGTTAGAAAACAAATTGAAGAACTTAATAAAATTATTGAAAATAAAGAGTTTGATGTACAATTAAAGAAAAAAGAAAAAGCTCTTGGGGTACAATCTAAGGAGCTAAAAAAACTTTTACGAGAGCGGGCTAGACTTAGAACAGAAATCAATAAAAGAATTGCTGAGATAGAAAGAAGAAGGCGTGGCTTTCTTAGAAATCTTGGATTAGATTTAGCTACAGTTTCAAGAGCATCTCTTTCTATGTTAGACAATAGTGCTGTAATGAATCAGGGTGTTTTTTATTGGAGTTTAAATCCTCCTGCCGCTATGCGTGATACTATGAAAAACTTTTTAGGGTTTTTCGTTGCAGGTGTTGCTACAGATATTGATAACGCAAATAAATATAATGCTCAAAAATATGATCTATATAATCTAGGAATAAATCTTTCTGAAATTGATGGTGGCTTACTTAAAGGTGAAGAGGACTTTGCTACAAGATTATTTGATACACCATTATTTAAAGCTATAGGTGTTAAGTTCGTAAAAGATGCATCTGAGCGTGCGTATGTTAATTTTTTAAACTCTATGCGTATTCAGTTAGCTGTTGACTTTCTTAACAAACATGGTCAAACCACTTCTGAAGAAAGAATTAAAGAATATTTTGAATTTATTAATAGCGTTAGTGGCAGACCTACGATGCCTAGATCTTTTGAAAACGCCGCAGAAGCATTAAGCTATGCGTTCTTTTCTCCACGGCTAACTTATTCACGATTAACATTGCCAGTTACAAGTGCTTATAAGTTGTTGCAAATAAGAAAAGATAAAAGCGGTAGATTAATTCAGCGTAAAATATTTAGGGCTTGGTTTGGGTTTTTTGCATTTTATGCAACTATTATAACCTTATGTAAATTAGGCGGTGCTGATGTAGGTGATGATCCAGAAGATGCCGATTATGGTAAAATAGTAGTAGGAAAACGCAGGTTTGATATTAGCGGTGGATTTAAAAATACTTTTAGATTATTCGCACTTGCTATTAAATATCCACAATTATCTAAAGAAGATAGAAAGAATATAGATTTAGGCGAACAAATAGGAAGAATGTTTAAATGGAAACTTCACCCTATGTTTGGTGCTACATACGAAGCATTTCACGGAAGAGATTGGGTTACTAAAGAAGATAAAGAAATAAAAGATATTGCTTTTGATTCGTTTGCTCCAATTTTTTTACAGAATGTAAAAGAGGCTATCGATGAAGATGTTGACTTAGAGGATTTACCACTTGATTTAACATTAAGTTTCTTTGGTGTAGGCACTCAAGTTTATGACAAAAAAGATAGAAAAAAGAAAAGTAAGACGCAAGGAACTGTAATTGATTTACTTGATTAATTTACTTGACAAGAGTTTAACATTTTATTAGAACAGAGGGCAAGGGAGAAAAAAGATTATGCAAGGTTATCGTTATACAAAAACAGGCTCACCTATTCAGGTAGGTGGAATGACTAGCTTAGGTACAGGTACTGCCGCTATTACTGTAAGTGGTTTTATTGAAGTACAAGATGTTACTGGTTCAGGTGCTTATGTAGCCTATGGGTCTTCA
>Ga0181401_1000232_pt1 | contig 23000 bp, 22 predicted proteins | sample 24SPOviralmetaG_FD_130130 | JGI IMG/M metagenome (GOLD analysis project Ga0181401, IMG submission 130130) | Marine viral communities from the oligotrophic San Pedro Time Series (SPOT) site, San Pedro Channel, CA, USA - 24 SPOT_SRF_2011-07-20 | ecosystem: Environmental > Aquatic > Marine > Strait...
AAGTTGGTCACACAAAGAATTTGGTAAATTTGAAATAACAGATGATAATATTCCTTGGATATTAACAAATGTTAAAACATCAATGTATAATGAAAATAGATGTTATATCTACAATAAAGCTTTTTACGAAGCTTATTTTAATCCGGCTCATACTCCAGATGTAAAAACAACAAGTCAAGTTATATTTGATTTAATTAGAAATTGGGCAGCCGTAAGAGGTATATATGAAGGTGGTAACAGCCATACTCAATATGTAAAGCTTCAAGAAGAAGCTGGTGAGCTTGCTAAAGCTTTATTAATTAATGACAAACCAGAAATTAAAGATGCTATAGGTGACATGGTTGTAGTATTAACCAACCTAGCTTACTTAGAAGGCTTTAGTATAGAAGAATGTATTGAAGCAGCTTATACTGAAATTGCTGGGCGTAAAGGTAAAATGATTAACGGAACATTTATAAAAGATGAAAATTAAAACAAAAGATAAAATAGTTCAACAAGTCTTAAGAAAGATGGACGAACGAAGCCTTATAGGCCAGAAAAAATACGGAGCTACAATGATGCAAGAGATTGAAGGTCAAGAAAAAGATCTTAATCGTTTTTTAATTGATGTACAAGAAGAATTAATGGACGCGTTGTTGTACATTGAAGCAGCTAAAAGATGTTTGCAAGATGAGATTGAAGAAGTTGCTTATAAAAAGTTTACTACAGACGTAACCAATATAGAAGTAAATGAAGAAACGATCCTTTAAAAGAAAAAAAGGACCAGTACAGTCTAAAAAAATTACATATGATAATATAACCTTTGCATCAGGTTTAGAACGTTATATGTATATAGCTTTAAAAAAAGCTAAAATAAAAGCTTTGTATGAAGGAGAAACTTTTGAACTCATGGAAGGTTTTAGTTTTCCATTTGAGTCATATGAAAGATGTGGCAATAGCAAAGGAGATTACAAAAACAGAGGTAATAAAAAAATATTAAATATTAAATATACTCCTGATTTTGTAGGTAGAGGTTTTATAATTGAAACCAAAGGTAGAGCTAATGAGTCGTTTCCACTTAGATGGAAAATGTTTAAAAAGCTTGTGTCAGAAAACAAAATAGAACCGTTTGTATTATACAAACCTCAAAACCAAAAAGAATGCGACAAAACCGTAGAACTAATTTTAAAGAAAATAAAACAGTAGCCAGATTAAAATATGGTGAAAGACAAATTGATAAGTTTATTAAATGGTCTATAGCAAAAAAAGGTTATGTAAAGTTTAAAGATATATCACGTTTACAAAAAGAATATAATATACAGTGTTATGGCTAGATTAGTATTATCAAATTATATAAAATCAAACAAAAAAAAACGACCTGGCGTTCACGCTAAGTCAAAATCATCTAAACTAAAATCAAGTAAAAATTATGTCAAAAAATACAAAGGGCAAGGTAAAAGATAACTGGAGCCTATCTGTAGGTTTTTATCCTGGATTATTATTAGGAATAAGAAGCTACGACGAAGACGATAAAATAACCCACGTGCTATATTTTCCATTTGTAGATATAGCTTTAGAAATTTTTAAACATTAATTATGGCAGCACCTTTATTTACAGAAAGAATACCTTATAAACCTTTTGAATACCCTGAGTATTATACTGAGGGTTGGTTAAAACAAGCTCAAGCATTTTGGTTACACACTGAAATACCCATGAGTGGTGATGTTAAAGACTGGAATGAAAAATTAACTCCAGCAGAAAAAAGTTTAGTAGGCAATATACTATTAGGCTTTGCACAAACCGAATGTGCTGTGTCAGATTATTGGACACAAAATGTAGTGTCATGGTTTCCTAAACATGAGATACAGCAAATGGCCATGATGTTCGGATCACAAGAAACAATACATGCTGTAGCTTATAGTTATTTAAATGAAACACTTGGACTCGAAGATTACGAAGCTTTTCTCCACGAGCCTGCTACTGCTGCAAGGTTTGATAACCTGGTTAGTTATGGCGGGTCCGATCCTGTTGGTATTGGTAAGTCTCTTGCTACTTTTTCTGCTTTTGCTGAAGGGGTTAGTTTATATTCTGCCTTTGCTGTACTATACAGTTTTCAAATGAGAAACATGTTAAAAGGTATAGGTCAACAAATGAAATGGTCTGTAAGAGATGAATCATTACATAGTAAAATGGGTTGTCAATTGTTTAGACACATGTGTTCTCAAATACCAGGTTTAAAAGAAGAATGTGAGCCACATATATATTTAGCCGCATTAGAAATGCACAATGCAGAAATGTCTTATATTACTAAAATGTTTGAAGCAGGTGATATAGAAAATTTAACAGCTTATGACTTACAACACTTCATCAAAAAAAGAGTCGGTGATAAACTCGCAGAGCTCGGATACACCGAAAGAAAATATAAACAATGGGACTGGACGGAAAAAAGCTATGATCAAAAATCTATTGATAAAATGGCTTGGTTCGATCATCTTACTGGGGGTCACACTCACACTGATTTCTTTGCTATTAGACCTACTGACTACTCGAAAGCAAATGAAGGAGAAGACTTTGAAGATGTTTGGTAATGATATACGTAAAAGATAATTTTATAGACGAAGAGCTTTTTAAAATATTAAATGAAAATTTAATAAATTTTAAAGAAGTTAAAACACCAGGCAAAAGCTTTTGGGTTGTAGAACCTGAAGAAAATTTTGTTAAATATATTACATCTAAAATAGGCGCTATTGAAAAATGTGAAGTAAAAAATATATTATGTTTTTTTAGACAAGCAAAAGAAAATCAAGATGACGATTGGAGAATACATAATGATTCTATAATAAACAATCAGCAACCTGATAGAGCTATTGTTTTGTATATGTCTAGTGACAACACAGATGAATTAAATGGTACAGCTTTTTGGGAACACAAAGAATATGGAGATGTTTACAAAGGTGAAACAGTAGAAGAGTTTAATAACTTATTAAGCAAAGACTCTAATGATATATCTAAATGGAATTTAAAAACTGTAATAGGGTATAGGCCTAATAGACTAGTGTCATACCCTTGTCATTATTTTCATAGTAAATATCCTAATAAATTTAAAAATAGAAAAGTATTTGTAATGTTTTATAAAACTAAAGAGTATGAAAGAAAATAAAATAATAGAAATAAAAAACAAAGTTGAAGCTTTAACAAGAGTTTCACAACATATGTATAATGAAATAGCACAGATAAAAGATCTGGCTGTTGGTACATTAGAAACAATAAAAAAAATGCCAGATTATGAACAAGCTATCGAAGACCTTAAAAAAGACTTGGCTAAAAAGCCTAGTGAGACAAAGGAGGTTGACACCACTGGAAAGACTTTCGAGTAGAATAGGTTATATGGGTGCAGGCTTTTTAATAGCCGCTCAATGGACTATTGATCCTAGATTATACATACTAGGTTTTGTGTGTGTAATGATACAAACGGCATCAAGAAAACAATGGAATTTAGTAGCGTTAAACATTAATGGTTTATTCGCTTGGACAAAACATTTAATAGGATAATATGTGGAATAAAGAATGGAAAAAAGGTATTGATTACCCAAGTTGGGGAGATACCGATGTGTATAAAAAAACTATAGCTGGTGGTTATCTTTTAAAAGATGAAACACCTAAAGATGCTTACCATAGAGTTTGTAATACTGTAGCGAGACGTTTAGAACGTCCTGAAATGGCTGATAAATTTTTTGAATACATTTGGTCAGGTTGGTTGTGTCTTGCGTCCCCTGTGTTGTCTAATACAGGCACAGACAGAGGTTTACCAATAAGTTGTTTTGGTATAGATGTTGCAGACAGTATATACGATATAGGTAGTAAAAACCTAGAAATGATGCTACTCGCAAAGCACGGCGGTGGAGTAGGTATTGGAATAAATCAAATCAGACCCGCCAGTGCAAAAATTAAAGGAAATGGAACATCTGATGGAGTTGTGCCTTTTTGTAAAATCTACGATTCAACAATACTTGCCACTAATCAAGGATCTGTCCGAAGAGGAGCTGCAAGCGTTAACCTTAATATTGAACACCCCGATTTTGAAGAGTGGCTCGAAATACGAGAACCTAAAGGAGACGTTAATCGTCAATCGCTCAACCTACACCAGTGCGCTGTGGTCGGCGATAAGTTCATGCGAAGAGTTGAATCAGGAGATGCAGCAGCTAGAAAGTTATGGGGAAAGTTATTACAAAAGCGTAAAGCAACTGGAGAACCTTATATATTATTTAAGGGAAATACAAACAAAAATAATCCTACAGCTTACAAAAAACACGGATTAAAAGTTCACATGACTAATATATGTAGTGAAATAACATTACATACAGATGAGTCACATAGTTTTGTTTGTTGTTTGTCTAGTTTAAATCTAGCTAAATACGATGAATGGAAAGGCACAAATTTAATACACGATTCTATATGGTTCTTAGATGGTGTATTAGAAGAGTTTATACAAAGATCCAAAGGTAAAGTTGGTTTTCATAACTCTGTAAGATCTGCTGAAAAAGGTAGAGCTTTAGGATTAGGCGTTTTAGGTTGGCACACGTACTTACAAGAAAAGGGCCTACCATTTGAAGGTTTATTATCACAATATGAAACAAGAAAAATTTTCTCACAAATTAAAATCGAATCTGAAAGAGCTTCAATGTCTTTGGCTGAAGCTTTTGGAGAACCTCTTTGGTGTGTCGGTACTGGTTTACGTAATACCCATCTACGCGCTATTGCTCCTACCGTTAGTAATAGTAAGCTTAGTGGAAATGTCAGCCCAGGTATTGAGCCGTGGGCGGCTAATGTTTTCACTGAGCAATCAGCTAAAGGTACGTTCATCAGAAAAAACCCAACATTAAAAAAAATATTACGAAAAAACAAAATAGATAACGAAAAAATATGGTTACAAATACTAAAGGACGGAGGATCCATACAGGGTATAAAAGCATTAGACAAAATTACATACGGACCTCACGACATACCCATCAAAGAAGTATTCAAAACTTTCAAAGAAATTAATCAATTAGAATTAATTAATCAAGCTGGTATTAGACAACAGTATATAGATCAAAGTGTAAGTTTAAACTTAGCTTTTCCTAGTGTTGCTACACCTAAGTGGATTAATAAAGTACATTTTGAAGCTTGGAAAAAAGGTATTAAAACCTTATACTATACTCGGACTGAGTCAGTGTTACGTGGAGATATTGCTGAACAAGCGATGGACGATGGTTGTTTAAGTTGCGATGGATAATGAATGAAATTTTTAATGCTTGTGTAGAGTTTTTACACTATTGTGCAAATTTTTTAGGATTAACATATCAAGAAATAAACGTATGGATATTTGTTATAATACAACCAATAATTTTTATTATTATGTTACTTTGGATTATATATTTAAAAAAAGAAAGGGACCTCAAATGAGATCCCTTTCTTGGTTACAGGAACTTTAGGTATGGTACGCCTATTTTTTTTGTTCCTATCTTCTATAAATTTTATCTTCTATTTTATCTAAACGAATGTTTTGTTCTTTGATATGCTGCTCTAAAAACAAAATCTTTTGATCTATAAGATCATGAGACGTTTGTGGAGGTAGTTTTTTAGCCTCCTCAATACCAGCTTTGTTCAACTGAATTTGTTCAGTTAAAGTGGTATAAGTCATTGTAATAGATATTAAACCACCTACTATTAATATAATAGTTTTTAAATCTAAACTTAAGTCTGGCTTTCCGTCGCCGTCAATGTCTACACCTACTTCTTTTTTCATAATTTATTTTTTACCTTTTAATAATACTTCTCCAGATGGTCTTTTGTCTGGATTATCTCTTGGAACAATTTTGTTATTGTTGTTATTGTTATTTGATGACCCACTTGATCCTTTGCTAGGAGCATATATAGGTTTATAATTTCTATAATCTGGTTGATAATAATTATTATACCAACCACCGTAGTATCTATTAGGATACGATATGACGTTATAATAAACGTTTGGTTTAATCATATTAATAGGTAATCTTAGCGTATCACCCTGTTCTGTGACAGCTAAAACGTGCGTAATTTGTATTTTAGGTTTTGTATTGTAGGTTGCACAACTAGTGACAACCACAATGAGTACAAAAAGGACAATTTTCCATAGTTTCATTATTTATTTTTTATTAGTTTTCTTCTTTAATTTCTAATCCAGATATACTACTTTTTGCTTTTGGTTCGTAATATACTCTACCATAAACCTCTGGAGGGTTTATACCAGCTGCATATTGAGCACCTGTGGCCAACGCATCTAATACTTTGTTTTTGTCTTCAAAAGGGTTTAAATCCCACTTATCGTAATAAGAAATATACTTACCCTCTTCGTCTTCACCTTGATTCATGGTATAAGTACCTAAAACATTTCTGTTTCTAGTGGTTTGACTTCCTCCTAAATCTGCTTCACCATAACCCTGCCACGTAGGTATTCCTTTTTTATTAGGTTTAAATTCAGATAATACATTTTCTATACCTTGTTCTTTAATTCTTGATTTAATATTGCTTTCTGTAGAGGGAGAACTATAGTAAACACTATTTTTGTTTTTAGAGTTTGTAGGTTTATACTTAGATATTGGTACTGAATTATGTTGTTGTTTATCAATCATCATCATACTTAATAAATCTCTTCTTTCTTTCATAGAATCGCTACCTGATGCAGCATCCAAGATTACATCATTTGAAGTTCCAATATCATCAAATTCACTAGGGTATAAAACAGCGTCTTTAATTCTAGTTAAAGGATTGTCATAACCGTAAGGTGCAATATTTTTAACTATTTTATTTTTAACATAATTAACACCCGCAGTACCTATTGGTCCAAGCAAAGATTTAAAACCAAAATTAATTAGTTTTTGTGTAGGATCTTTTTTTTCTTTAGAAAATTTTAGTGGCATAATTTTTTATTTTTCTTTATGTTTATTACAAAAGTTTCTAGCAGCTTCAACACTACCAAATCCCCACTTTTTTAAAGCCATAGCTTTTTTAGTTGGTTCACCTTTTGCGTCTTTCATAGCACCAGCCATTCCAGCAAATCTACAAGCAAAAGAAACTCTACGCTTACCAGTACCAGAAGTTTGTCTGCTACCTAATTTTTTACCAGTTTCTTTGGTATAATCTTTTCGCATTTTTCTATTCTGCTTTTCGTAAGCTTTTTCTTTTATAGCTGGACCTTTTATTTTATAAGCCATAATTTACTTTCTATTTTTAGGTAGTATTTTAACTTTTCCATTTTCAGTTCTAGCTCTACTACAACTGTCATTTATACAAGTTCCAGAGTAAGTACCTTTTCCGTATTTCCAGGATACTCTATCTCCTTTTCTGCTCTTAGCTGGACCTTCTGATTTTGCAGCTCCTCTCATTTTTTGAGCATTAGCTAAAGCAGGATCATTACCACCACCTTTGCCCGCTACAGGTTCAGATCTTTTTCTCATTTCATCCCACGTAGGGTTGTGCATGACATCACTCCAGCAATGTGCTGCTCCTTTAAAACTTTTCATATTACTTTATATTTAGTTGTGTTATACTCTTTATACGCTTTTAAACATTTGTTTCTATTATCTTCTTTAGATACATAAGATATGTGTAACCAATTTGGTTGAGTATCTGTGCCAAACTCCCATATCATTTGATCAAAATCTAAATTTTCTTTAATCCAGTTAAACATTTCTGCATTTGATTTACCACCATATACATCATCAATATCTATAGCTTGACCTTTACAGTGTTGGCTAGACGATGCTCCACCGATCTCATTATTAAGAGCAGCACTACGAAAAAACGAGTTAACTTTAATTGGTCCACCTACCCAAGCTCTCAATGGTTGAAATATTTTTTCTGCTAACAATTTCATAGCATCTATTTGATTTGGACTAGGTGTGTTGTCTATTCTTTTTCTTTTAGCAGTGCTAGAGTGTATCGCTTCTGCATATGTAATATTATTACTAATATTTTCCATAATTTACTATTAAAGTTTTTATCTATTAATCTATATATTTAGCCTTCAATTGATTTAACTTATATGTTGCAGTGATTTTACCATCTTCTTTTTCTTTACGTCTTATACTATCTCTCATTACTCCTGGTAAAGCATTTAATACTTGTGCTCTTAATCTTTTTTGTATTTTTTCTAATTCTTTATTAGTTTTTCTAGTTGCTTTACCTTTTTCTATACCTTCAACTTTTCTTTTTGCTTTAGCGTTTGCTTTTATAAGATCGTGCTCTTCTATTTTAGCATTTACATCCCATGTTTTCCAACCTAGTCCTAATGCTAATCTTTGGTATGCACTGTTTCTATTATCTAACGCTTCAGTAACAGAATTAACTTCATTAAAAACTCTATCTAAAGGTAGATTTAAAGTAGCAGACGCAATGTTACCTATAACATCATACTGAGGACTTAATTGAAATCTATCATCAATCATAACACTGTAACCACGTTCACCTATAACATCTTTTTCAAACTCTTCAATATCTAAAGCGTTGTTTACTTTTCTAATTTTAGAGCTAATAGGTGGAGATATACTTGTTAAAGCTATTAATAAATCAGCATTAGCTCTAGATTTTTGTAGTATAGTCATATCCTCTCTTTCGTTATATTCCATTATAACGTTTTTAATAGTCGATACAACAGCACCACCTAAACCAGATCCTCTTAAAATAGTATCAATCATGTTGTTAGCAACTCTTACTACTTTTTTATCTTCTTTGTTACCTTGTCTTTCTAGCCAAGCATCTCTTTCTTTGTCTGTTTTAAAATCAGGTTCTTCTTCTTCAAAATCAAACCCAGGTATGAAAGCAAACATAGCATTTTGTAATGTAGAAAATATTAAGTTTTGAATAAATCCGTAGTATAATATTTTAGATATATTCGTTTTAGCATCACCCCTTCTGTTTATAAGATCTTGCCCAGCTTTTTTCATTAACCTAGTGTACTGCATAGGTGTATTTTGAAATGCTAATACTAACCTACCTAAAACACCAGCTTGCTGAGATGATATTAACATAGGATCTGCTGACTGCTGTGTTTCATCTGATATAGCTGAGAAATCATCAAATGCTTTTTTCTCTGCATCTTCAGTTGTATACCCTTCTTTTTTGTATGTGTTAATTCTATTTCTATAGAACGATGCACCACCTGTAGATATTGCTATACTATCTGCTATTTGTGTAGGTGTAAAACCTATCTTTAATAGATAAGATAAAACACCTTCCATACCACCTTTTCTAGATGCTTCAGCAATTTCTTTTTCTTGTATATCACCTTCAAGCCCTTGTCTTCTAGCTTTTAGTTTAGGTGAGTTAAATATGTACACTACATCTTTCCAGTACTGAGGTTGATTAGCAAATGCTAAACCAGCTTTTAAAGGATTGTTGTCTGACCAGTTAACAAAGTTACCAGCAGATAACATCTGTAGTAATGCAGATCTTCTATTAAAGAACATGATAGCACCAACAGAGTTGTTAACCCAGTTGTTCCAAGCTGTTACTATTCTACCTGATCCAGCAGCTCTATTGCTACCAGTCTTCATTCTATATAAAGAATTTTCTAAAGCTTCTCTTACTCTAAAACCATATACAGCTTCTATTTTATTCATGTTTTTAGGACTAAATAAAATATCTGCGTTATCGTTAAATTCTTTTAAGTATTGATTTCTGTTTACTTCTCTAGATAATCTACCTAAATCTCCTATTATTGTAGTACCATCCCAAAATTCACTAGGTGGAACATATGTGTCTTGTTTAGTAATTAACTTAACGCCTTCAGCGTAAGCAACTAAATCTGTATCTGCCTCTATTAGTTTTACTAATTTATTTTGATCTGTTTTAGAAAGACCAGGTATAGCTGTACCATCCTTATTCCATAAATAAATTCTAAGAGCTTGATCGTGTGTGTATTTAGTACCACCAATTTTTTTATTTAATTTTCTTCTAACTTTAGGACTAGTTTTTTGTAAAACTTTATAGGCATTTTTAATTCTGTTTTTAGCTAATTCCATAGCGTTAATACCACCCATGTAAGGTTTAATTAATGCTTTGTCAAAAAACTCTTGATCTAATTCACCTTGCTTACCTTTACCAGCAAATGTATACATAGTTAACCCTCTAAAGTCATCAGCTGACGGAGGTATAAAAAATGCAAATCGTTTTTGATTTTTACCCATTCGTCTAGCTAGTACATCAGAAAAAGTAGCTTCAGATTTAACACCCATGTTTCTTTCGATCATGTCATTAAAGTCTTTATCTATTTTTTCACTAAACTTAACTCTAGCTTGTTGTACTTTTGATTTAATATCTAGTACATCAAACACATTTCTAACTGCTTCTACGTTTTTAAAAGCATCATCAGCAAAATAAAAATCATTATAACCATCAGCATATTTACCTATCATCCACTCAGCTTTAGCTTCTGGTGTACCGTTTTCTAATCCAGTTATATTTGCTAAAGGTATGTTTAAACCTATTCCATCTAAAAACTTTTTAATATTTACATCTGCGGCTTGAGGTCTAGCGGTTAATACAAATATATCTTGGCTTCCAAATTTGTCTTGACGTTTTAAAGCAACATCTGCTAATGGGCCTTTTTTACCTTCTTTAACCTCATTGAATTCACTAAAATCAAACTTAGCTCCTAAATTAGTTAGGTCTGAAGCTTTTACAGCAAATTCACCTGCCGTAAGAGAACCTGTTTTTCCATCAGGCATAGTGTATAACACATTGCTATTTGACTGAGCTAATGTATCATCAAAATCAAACACACTAATACCTTTTCTAGATTCTTTATATTTAACACTATTTCTAGCATTAGCCATAGCTTTGTCAGCCGTATTATCTTTGGCTATAACTACAGGTGCGTTTGGTTTAAAAGTTTGTGTATAGTTTTTTATTGCCGCTTTTATTATAACTTTTGCTTTGTTAACATTGCCTAACAAATATTGATAAATAGCTTCATTTTGTGCCGCTATAATAGTAGAGTTAAACCTAAGATTTTGTGGAACAACCACATCATATCTTTGAGCATCGGTAATATCAAATCTTGACTGAACATTAGGGTTTATTAAACCATAGTCAGGTTTAGAGTTGTATTCGTTATATTTTCTTATATCAACACTCACAATATCTTCCCAATCTCTTTTACCCTCTAAAGCTTCGTTAACTTGTTTCTGCATTAAAGGATGCATTTCAGATTGAGATTTCCAAGACGTTATTGTTTTGTTGTTAAATCTATTTTTATTTCTTGATGGCTGATCTAATATAGACTGCGCCATACCATAAGCCGCTCCACTTAAACTTTGTTTGGTAATAGCTTCTTGAAAATAATTATTATTAGCCCACTTAATAAAACCTTCATAATCTGTTTTATTTGATTCTAGCGCGGCTATAAAAGTATCTACAAAAGGCTTATATTGTAGCATGTGTTCTTCATAACCTTTTTCAACACCACCTTCTAGTATTGCTAAATTTCTAAATGGATGATAGTTAGAGTTAACAGCATAAGCTAAATATTTTATAACAGGAAGTAAATTATTATCTACATCATATAATTCTTTAAACTTTTCTAGTAATAATTTTTTTCCTTTTTTAAGAGTTTTTAAATTCTTTTTATTAGAGCTTTTATATTTAGCGTAGGTTTGAGGAGCCATAGCCATTCTCATAGCTTCTATTTCACTAGAGTTTAAGTCAGTAGTGACTTCATTTAATGTTTGATTAGCTATTTTTTTAATGTCCTCTAATACACCTAGTTCTCCAGCTTCTATTAAGCTTTCGGTTGCAGCTACTATATCAGGTGAATTCTTACCATAATCTCTAGTAAGCTTATTAAAAGATGTTATAAAACTTCTACCAGTATTAAAAGCACCTTTACTTGTTTCTTCTTTTCCTGTAATAAGATTGTAAACTACACCTCTGTTTCCAGCGTCAGCATTGATACTTGTGCTAAAAAAATTTAAAAACAATGGTCCAAAAACTTTTGCAGCGTCTTTATTTGTAGCAAAATCAAGCATTGCATCTACGGTTTGTTTTCCTGGTTTTAAACTAAACTGTATTTTACTTCTACCAGCTCTTGTGCTTGCTGTAATTTGTTTTGGAGTTCTAACAGATTTAATTTCACCTTTATTAACAAGTGATTGTATTTTTTGGTCTACAACTGTATTAGCCACAATAGCACCTTTTAAGTTTGCAAGACCTATAAGTAATCTACCAAACTCAGTTCTTGCTTTACCTTTAGGTGGTACATTAAATTCACCTTTACTTGTAATACCTAGTTTTTTCTGTACACTAGCTATAGTCTCATTAGATATAGTTCCTCTAAATTCAGGTTTTAATCTTCTTACCTGTGTTTGACTTGTTGTTCCTTTAGCTCTACCTTTAGGGTTTGTTATAGCATCTTTTTTAGTTTCTTTATTTAAAGCTCTAGGATCAATATAGTTTTCATAGAAAAAATTCTGTACACTAGGGGCAATACCTAACGCTCTACCTTGTACATCTTTATCAACTTTAGTTTCTTGACCCTGTTCTGTAACTACAGCCGTCGGCGTACTTATATTGTATTCAGGAAATAAAGATATTAATCTTTTTGCGTCTTGAACATTTGAATAATCTCTTTGTATTCTTTCCGCTTCTGAAACTACTTTCCTACCATCAACTATTTTATTTTGTCCATAAGTAAGATCAGCACCTTTTTTAAGTTTACTAGGATTTATACCATAAATTTCACCTGCTATTTTAGAACCATATTGATCTGATATGCTTCTAAAATCTGTAGTATAAGATCTTGATTCAGGATTTATTACAATTTCATTTTTGTTAACTTCTATAAGGTTGTCAATGTTTGCTGGTACTCCTGGTAGTTTTCTTGGATCTACTAAAGATTTACCTTTGCCCTCTGATTTTTTTCTTTCTTCTAAAGTTACTGTATCTTCTGCAGTTTCTTTAGCAACTAATCTAGTTTGTTCTTGAGCTTGGCTCTGACGAACTAAACCTTTTTTTCTTTCTATTTCTTCACCTATTTTAGCTCTACCTTCTCTACCTACGGTTGAATATATCCAGTTAGTAAACGATCTATTATCTTCTGGTTTATAAGTTCTTATTACTCTTTCAAAAGCATCAACAGCAAAACCTTCCGCTTGTTCTGTGGCTATATCACCTTTGTTAATATTAAAGCCCATTGCCGCTAAAGAAGTGTTAAGGTACTGTCTATAAAAATCAGTATCTAATAAAAAACTAGCTCTTTGATCAACGGGCAAAGCTTTATAATCTCTAGCTAAATCATTTATATCTCTACCAGACTCTTTAACATTGTTAGTTCCTTTAAATTTTTCAACTGCTGCCGCTGTAGAACTAGAAATTTTACCTTTTCTAAATGCAGAGTTGTTAGCAGCTAAATAATTTAAAGCTTTTTCAGGTGTATTTAAATTAGCTGGGTTTGTACTATTAAATATTCTAGTAAGAAAACTATCTTCTGTTTCTATTTGAACAAAGTCTTCGTAAGCATATAATTGCTCTTGCAAGAATTTAGTATATTCATCTTGCCATTTTAATTTATTATCACCTTCTTTGTCACCGTAAATTTGATTCATTAACTTTACGGTTTGATCATGTATATTTACTAAAGCTTTATTACTACTTGTTGATGCAGCTACAAACAGGTTGTCAAAATATTTCTTTTTTGATTCAGGAGATTTCATTTGAGCATCGTCAATAATATGATTAATCTCATGTAGCACAACCGTACCAGCTCTTACAACACCATTTTCAAGATCAGCATTCATAGCGTCTTCATTTTGTGTTATAATAGTTTTACCAAACACAAGACCAAAAGCTTTTCCTTGTTTTAGCTTATTAAAAGCTTCCATAAAATCCTGACTACCTGGTTTTAAACCAACAGCTTCTAATCTAGCTTCAAGCTCTTCGTCAGTTTTATAACCTACAACATTAACTGATTTTAAATCTTTACCTAATAATATATCAGCTTGTCTATCTATGTTTAATTGAGTACTAAATCCTCTACCTTTTTGCAAAGCCATTTGAGTACCAAAGTTTTCATAAATTTTATCTTTAGCTTTAGTTGTTAAACCACCAGGCATATAACCCTTACCCTCTACTTGTTCAACAATAAAAGGATTTGATTTAGCATTTTCAATATTTTGTAAACGCATATCTTCTCTTACTGCGTTTATTATTTTAACTAGTTTATCTTGAGTAGAGGCAGCTTTATAATCTATATCATCTTTTAGTTTATTATCATAAACAGTATAAATATTACCTAACGCCTCTTTTGCTACATCATAATTAGAAGCTTTACTAGCTTTTTCTTTTATATTATTTATTTCATTATCTAAAGCACTTAAAGTATTGTTTAAGTTTTTTAATTGACCTTCGTTTAACGTATCTTTATAAGTTTGCAATGCAGAGTCTTGTTCTGCTTTTGTACCACCTTCAATACCTAAACTTCTTAAATAATCTTGTTTAACTAGTTGAGCACCTATTAATCTTTTTAAATCAGAGTCTCCATCTTTATTTTCTTTACTTATATTTAAAAGATCTACGGAGTTTGAGTCAACCGCTAAACCCATTGCTTTTAATTCTTCTTGATATTGAAGCAAAAGAATTTTTTTCATATCCTGATCTGTCTTAGAGTCTGAAAGATTTTGAATAGACCTAGATAAATCTGTTAAAGCAAAACTGCTTTTATTTATAGCTTTTTCGTATTTTTTAGTTAGACCGTATGTATTCATACCAGCATAAGTTATACCAGTAGACTGAGATAAACCTGCTGTAACTACCGTTGCCCAAAACGTATCATTAGCACCTTTAAAAAATTTGTCTCTATCTACACCTCTTCCTAGTATACCAGCCTCAGTAACAAATTGTTGACTACCAAATATAAGTTCTTCTTCTACAACTTCTAACCCTGTTCTAGTGACTAAAGGCCTACCTATAAATTCATAAAATTTATTAGGATTACTTGTGAATAAATTTTTAGCAACTGAAGCTTTATCAACTTGAGTAAAGTTTTTAACTAACGCTATACTGTTTGAGGCTGTACCTATGTATTTAGTAAAAACACCTTCTATTAATCCGTTAGCAACTGATGCTTGCATTATTTGATCGTCATTTAAACCACCCATAGCTAAAGTAGTATTTATATCTTTCATAGCTATATCGTAATCGTACTCGCTTATTTTACCATCTTCAAATGCTTTTCTGTATTTAACCTCCATTAATTTAGCTTCTTCAAAAGCATCAACCTGCACATTTAAATCTCTAAAAGTTTGTGTACCAGAGCTAAAACCAAAGCTAACACCTATTGCATTACCAACAGCAGAGCTACTTAAACCTAAAGCAGGTAGTGATCCTAACCCAGCTATCCCTATAGCCATAGTGATATTAGCTGACTGTTGGCCTAAAGTTCTAGTTACATACTCTAAGCTAAGCTCTGGGCCAACCATTTCTTTATAATAATTGTTCTTATCGTTTAGTTGTTTTTGTTTTCTAATAGCATATTCAGAGTCAAACAACGTGGGTATGGTTAAAAACAAAGCAGAAAAAGCGTCATTAGTATCTTTAGCAACAAGATTTAACAAGCCATACTCTTTATTAGCTTCGTTTATTATGTAATCATTTTTAGTAAAATCTGATAGCTGAGAATAAAAAGCATCGTAATTATTTAAAATTTTATCTTTAGACTTATTAGCATCAAACCCTAAATTGTGATACGTACTTTGTAAAGACGTTAGTTCGTTACTTATTTCATCTACTTTTTCAGCATCTGAGCTTGATAAATTTTTATCAGAAACTAATTTAAACAATGGGCCAGAAGGTGTTTCTACAATTTCAACATTAACACCTAGTTTTTTAGCTTTGTTAAACAAAGTTTCAGCTTCTTTATTTAAAGTTTCAAATTTAACAGGATAAAAATCCTCCCAAGCTTTTACAGCGTTTTTATTATCTTCTTCAAATTTTCTTGTTCTTAAAACAACATCAGTGCCTTTGATTGATCCAGCTATTTTTAATAATTCTTTTGTATCACCACCTGTAAGACCACCTAGTTTTGTTACATCTATTAATTTTCTAGAATCTAATTCACCTTTATTATAATAGTTTGCTAAATCTAATAAATAATCTTGATCTATATCTGAAAGAGAATCTTGTAGTAAAGTTTTAGATCCTTTTTTAGCTTCTTCTAAAGCAACGTTACTTATGCCTTTAGTAACAGCTTCTTTCATATTATCAATAAATCCTTTTTCTATTAATCTATTTTTTAAATCTTCAGGCAAACCGTCTAAAGCAGTTAGTTGTTTTATTATTTGATTAGGTGAAATGTTTTGTCTACGCCCCATACCTGGAACTGTGCTTGGCACGTATTCACCTTTTTGATCTTGTGTTTGTTTTATATAATCCTCTACAATAGCTTGATCTTCAACATTAAACCCTAATGATTCCATAACATCTAAAGCGTCTTTAGAAAAATCTTTTGTATAATATTTTATTTTAGTAGCAGGTTTTACCTCTATAGTTTTTGATTCTTTTTCTATATAAGCTCTTTGTAAAGAAGCCATAGTTTTTATTGCTCCAACAGAGGTTGAACGCATGTTATTAAACTCTGTCTCAGTTATATTATCTCTTAAAAAATCGTCAACCTTATCTATATCCATAGTTCCAACAGGTTTACCGTCTTTTAAAAAAGTATATGTAGTTGGCGTAACAGCAGCTCCTGGCGCTGTGCTACCAACGGATGATTCGTTTCTAACTATTTGGTAGGGTGTATTATTTTTTAATAAAGCATTAACCGCATTAACACTATTGGTTTCTTTTATATTACCAGCTAATTTATTCATGTTAAGCTGTATAATTTCTAAATCTTTTAACTCTTTTTTAGTTGCGTTTATTTCTTTTATAATCTCTATAGCTTGTTTTCTTTGACCACTAAATATAGGTTTTAAATCAATTTCTTTAAACTCTCCGTTAGCTAATTGTACTTTTATAGCATTACCTATAGTACCATCAACCGCTTGTAAATAAGGAAAATCTCTAGACAAAGCAGCTTTAATTGCATCTTCATTTTGATTAACAACTGTTTCAGGTTTACCAAAATCTATGTTATCTGGATTTTCGTTATAAGCTTTAATTTTGTTAATTAATTCTTTTTCAGCTTTTCTAAAATTAGTTCTTTTTAACTCTTGGCTTTTTTGCTGACCTCTTATAGATTTACTTTTATCAACAACAAAATTTTCATTTGATTTTTTGTATTCCGATCGTAAATTTACCAATTGTAATTCCGGCGATAAGGATGCTTTGTCCTCTCCCGCAGCCGCATCCAGAGCATTGGGGTCTTGCTTTACTTTTTTAACTTCTACTTTGTTAAAATATTTAAAGTCTTCTAAACTAGCCTGTGCTTCATCAGCTAAAGCTTGCAACTCTTCTAGAGTTATTTCTTCTCCATTTAATATATATATTTCCATGTTTTATTTTTAAAATAAACCTACTAAAATTGATTGTGGTAATGGGGTTGAGCTAGCTTTTATTCCGTCTTTATCCACTCTATAAACACCTGCTTCTTGATCACCTTGTTTTTCAAAATAAACAATATTTTGATCGTAACCTTTCGGTTTTATTGGAACAGCAAATAAACTTGCATAATCTGGGTTTTCTGCTTTTAAACCAGCTTGCATTTTTTGAGCAAAACTAGGACCGGTATCTTTTTGAATTACTCTTTCTGTTACTTTGTTTTTAACGTAAACAGTTTGACCTATTTCATAAGGTTGACCAGCCTCATTCATTATATTATTTTCGTTTAAAAACTTAACCATGTTTTTATCAGCTGATTTTTGTGTATAAATTCTATCACCTTTAGAATCTGTTTTGCTAAATAATTTGTTAAACAAAGTTTGTGTTACTACTGAATTAGTAAAAGTATTTACCTGGTTTACATCTCCTTTATTTAAAAAGTTTCTTAAAGTTTTATATTTATTTTTTAGCGATGGAAAAGCATCTAAACTTTCTACACCATAAGCACTAAAGCTATCTAGTTTAGCATCAGTACTTCTGCCGTTTAATAATATTCCTTCTACTTCAGAATTTACTGTTACACCTAAGGCTTCATTACCTCTCATTTTAGAAATATCAATAATTTCTGAATTAGTTGTTCTAACATATCCTTTTTGAGAGTCTTTAGTAGAGGACGATGTGTACATAGCTGGATCACCAGAGGCGGTTTTAGCATACATAGCTGGATCTATAATCATTTCTTTATCTGCAAACCCTAACTCTTGAAACGTTTTAGCGGGGTCCATACTTGTAGATTTTTCAATTACAAAATCATTTCCACCTTTTTTAGAATATCTACTAGTATCTATTTTTTTATCAAATTCATAATAAAATTTTCCATCTACCTCTTTTTTCTTTATTATACCATCTGCCACACCTTGTTCAAAAACAGATATAGATGTACCGCCGCTTTTACCACCTAAAGTTTTTAATGTATCTGAGTTAACAGGTATTCTTACTCGTGTATTTATAATTTCTTTATTATCACCACTCAGTGATCTTGTCATTGTTGCACCATCGCCAAAAATATCTATCGCGTTTCCACCACTGTTTGCGGCTAAAATTATCTGATTTAATTGTTGTTCACCATTTGTACTATTACCTATTATTCTCATGTTGTCCGCGTCCATATCGCTTACGTCAGCTAAAAACCTACCATAATTTTGCTTGCTTTCGTTTAAATATGTTTCAAAACCTCCAACAACATCTAGCTTTTGTTTTTTCTGTGCAGCATCTAAATCTCCAAATTGAAAATCTATTTGAGCTTGAGTAGCTTCTTCACCTTTTCTAACAACTTCTGCTTTCCATTCGTTATATAAAACTTGATCATCGCCGAACTGTTCTTTACCAGCACTAAGAACTTTATTAACGGATTTACTATTATTTATCATTATAGTATTTTTCATCTGATCTTGTAGCGCTGCTGTTTTTTTAGCCTGTTCATTAGCCGCTTGCAACGATTTACCAAATGAAGCCATAACACTTCCTAAACTTCTACCTACTTCGGCGCCAACGTTTGTTTGTAATTGAGCAGGTGATGTGTAATCTGCTCCTGGTATTTTATATCCCATATTATTTTTTATCTAATTGATCTAAAGAATTTTCTATCACCTGTTCCTCCGCCCGCTTTATATTGTTTGTAAGTACCGCCTAAGCCGCCGCTTCCGGCGCCTACTTTCCCATAGCTCCAGTAAACGCGGCACTTGCTACACCACTTGCAACGTTACCAACGCCAGTAAATATACCAGCTGTAGCATTATCTCTACGTTGCCTAGCTGCATCTTGTCTTTGGGCAGCACCTGTTTCTTTAGATATGTTATAAGCAATGTCTGAGTTATCTCTATCTTCTTGTGCTTCAAACTTAAACAGCTTACCTTGAGCATCAGCTTGTTGTACTCTTTGTCCTTCTGTTATTGCAACGTTTTGTAATCTTTGTTGTTCACTAACTTTTGCTTGTATTAAATTTTGAGCGCCTTGAGCCTTTAATCTTTCATTTTGAGCTTCTTGTTGTTCTATACTAGCACTAACACCTTTTTTACTAGCTAATGCAGCTTGAGCTAAAGCAGTTGCACCACCAGCGCTAGCGCCTGTAGCTCTTAGCATATCTAAAGTATTAGCTAAAGATATATCTGCTTCTTCAGCTTGTATTTCAGCGGCCTGTGTAGCAACACCTAAGCTTTCAAAAGGATTACTCATCATACTAGTTAAGTCTTTGGCCATGCTAGATAAATCAGTTACACCTGCATAAGGGTTTATTATGTCTTGCCTACCGTCTTGAAGTGCTTTAACTTTAGCCGCCGCAACTTCTTTTGCGTTTCTTGCGTTAACCATTGCCTTGTGTTCTTGACCAGATTGAATTGCTCCACCTACAACAGCCGCTGTCGCTGCTGTTCCAGCTGCTACTGCCCCTACTGTTAAAGCGGTTGTTGCTGATATTACTGCCATTTATTTTAATTTTAAATTATAACTTTTATCATTTCGTGTGATGGTGTTTTATCTATACTCCATCCAATTTTTTCATGTATTTTTAATAAGCTATTACTCCTACTTATTGACATCATGTATTTACTACCAGCATCTTTAACCATTTGTTCTGCTGTAAGTATTAACATTTCTATAGCTTGTTTACGTATTTTTTTATCTGCATTGGGATTTGATATGATCCAGTCAAGCCATACTAGTTTAGAATTACTCCAGTATAAAAATCCAGCTACTATATTTTCACCTTTATTTTCTACCATTATTCCACCTGTTCCATTGTCAGGTAGCATATCTTTTGCCATTACAGGCCAGCCCCATGCTTTCCACCAGTCTGATAATATTAAATAATCAGACTCAGTTAATGTTCTTGTATTCATTTAATTTGATTTAATATGATGACTCTATATAGTCAGATGAAACAGCAAACAACTCCATAGGTTTGATCCTAGAGCTTGCGTCTGATTCTATTGTGACAGTTGCAAAGTAACCTTTAACACCAGTCATTGATGCACCAAAGATAACTTCACCTGCCGTTGCAGAGCTTGAGTTAACTAGATTAGCAAAATATTTACCTTCTTTTTTAACAAAGCCTGCATAAAATATTGGTTGTGTTGTAGCTGCCGCACCTGTATTAGGTGGTGTGGCAGAATCGTAAGCACCGTCGTTATAACTTAATACTGGCTTACATGAATCAACTAGTTCAAAAGATCTTGCTGCATCAAACTTACTAACTTCCCAACCATTTCCACCTTCATAGTTAACTGTTTTAAATACCTTAGATAAACTTACACTAGGGTTAAATACAAACTTTATAGAAGAGTCATATGCTGTGTTGTAAAATGTATTTCTATTTTGTGTTGCATCATAGTGTTTGAAAAAACCACCGTTTTTAAAACTATAGTAATTACTTTGTAAGCTTAAAGTTTGATCTGGTACATAAGAAAAGAAACTAGTCCAACCTAAAACTCTTTCATCAAATGCTAATGTAGCTGTAGTTGGTGAAGGGTTTATTATACCATTAGCTGCTTTAGGGCTTTGTTGTAAAGACAACACGTATTGTTTATTGTAAATATCATAAGCGCCTATAGCTTTACCAGCACCAAATGTTTGTGTGTTTAAAGCACCAAACTGATCTCTAAAATAGTCTATCATACCATAATTAGATATTTCAGTTATACCATCTTTAGATAATCTTAAAACAGCATTTCTATTTTTATCAGTAAAATACTTTCTATAGCCGTATACCGCAAAGCTTTCTGGATTATTACTAATACCATATTCACCCGCAAAAGGTATTATATCGCCTATAACCATATTAGAAGCTGTTAAGCTACCACCTCCTTCAGCATTATATATTACATCTTTATCTATAGGTGCTCTACTAACTTTGTCTTGTTGAAATATAATCAACGCGGTGTCTTCAGCATATAGTTTTTGAATAGAACCATTTATAGGATCTGTTGACTTAGTAATATCTGTACCAACAGAAAATACATTAGAATCATTTACACCTGTTCTTGAGTTAAATATTCCAGAGTAAATCATAGAATTAAATCTAACAGAAGAATTAGGTTCATCTTCTACTAAATAAGCTTTTACACCATAATCTATATTAGTATTATTATATCCACCTCTTATTCTAGACTCTTCTATAACCCAGCTATGTGTGTTATCTACAGTGGTAAACACAGGGTAAGCACCAGCAACACCAGCGGGTACACCAAAAGATCCGTTCCAAGCAGAAATAGGATTGGCCGCATCCGCATTGTTTACTGTCTTTTTCAATAGAAAAGAATTAAAGTATTTTACCTCTATAATGGCTCCCATATTATTATCACTTATTTATTTATTTTATTACTAGTAGAACACTGGCGTAGATGCTGTAGTTCTTTGTGCTGATGAATTAAATTGTGCTGTGTATTGTCCATTTTTAGTGTACTCCCAATTTATGTTTGGTCTAGAAAAAGTGTAAGTTCCTTGTGTTAACGTAGCAGGGGTTGTTAAAGCTAGATCAGTATATAGTTGTGTTACATATTTAGTCACATGTTCTTTAGCATAATAAGTGCTACCATTTACAGTGTATTGATATTGTTGAGGTGTACCTACACCACCTCCATAATTATAATCACCTGATACAAATCCTTGTAGTACGTTAGTAATTTTTGTTAAAGTACAATAATTAGCATTTAAATAATTACAAACTTCTCCCGCTATAGCACCTATTGTGATTCTATATTCACCCGGTAAATCAAAAGCAAATACTCTTTTTATACCAGACAACGCGGAAGTAGAACCTACTAGAGTCATTTCATTATCATTTCCACCTATATTAGTCATTCCTGATTCTCCCGTTGGAACACCAGAAGCTGTAGCGTTGTACTGTGCTTTAGCGTTAGTTATGGTGCCATCAACATCAGTAGCTATTGCCCAGTTAGCTGAAGAGTTTACTCTGTACTCAATAGTAAATGAAGCAGGATTAAAAGCTTGAGCTCCTATTTGACTAGTACTTGTAACAGGACAATCAGCAAAAAACTGCACATAAAAAGCGCCTTCACCAGTACCTAAACCAGCTGATATTTTATTTCTTAAAAACTGGTAATTACCATTTTGGCCTACAGGACAAGCTCTTGAAGAATTACTTGTTGCAGGGCTAGTCAAAGAAGTTCCATAAATATAAGGTGATGTAATTATTGAGTTAACATCTAAGTTAGTATAATTGTTTGCAAAATAATATCTAGTACCATCACCGTCATTTAATGGTGCTATAAAAGGTATTTTAAATCTACTAGGAACCTCTGGTTGACCTATTGTAATAGTTAAAGTACAGTCAGCTGTTAATCCACCTGCATCAGTTACTCTAGCTACAACAATATATGTTCCAGCACCTGTAGCTGCAGTAATAACACCTTGATTGTTAGTAGTTGTTATAGTAAATATATTAACAGAT
>Ga0181401_1000235_pt1 | contig 22938 bp, 25 predicted proteins | sample 24SPOviralmetaG_FD_130130 | JGI IMG/M metagenome (GOLD analysis project Ga0181401, IMG submission 130130) | Marine viral communities from the oligotrophic San Pedro Time Series (SPOT) site, San Pedro Channel, CA, USA - 24 SPOT_SRF_2011-07-20 | ecosystem: Environmental > Aquatic > Marine > Strait...
TCAATTCGTAGAACCGACAGAAGACGAGGATTTTATTGATAAACTCTGGACTTCTAATCTATTTAAATTATGTTTTAAGAATGGATACTATGATTTTAAGAAAGGTAAATTAGAAGAATATGATACGGATACTCATACGACTATCAAGATCAATCGGGACTTTAAAGAACCTACTGAGGAAGACGTAAAAGCGGTATATGATAAAATCCTTAATCCGATATTTAATAATGATAAAGAGTTAATGGATTGTTGGTTAAATTATATCGCGAGAGGTCTGGCGGGACACGTAGAGGATAAGAACTGGGGAGTAGGTATTGGTGAGAGAGATTGTGGTAAGGGTGTCCTTGTTGGTATGTTAGAGAATTGTTTTGGTGAATATTGTAGATCAACTAACTCGGAGAATTTTCTTTTTAAAAATAACGGAGGAGACAGCGCGAAGGCGTTATCGTGGTTAGTACCATTTGAATTTAAACGTCTACTATTAACTAATGAAATTACGAGGGACGCTGAGGGAAAATATAAAATTAACGGAAATATCTTAAAAAAGTTATCTTCTGGCGGAGATAAAATTGAGGCGAGGGTGAATCATAAGGACGAAATTAATTTTAAAATTCAGGCGAGAGTCTGTATGTTCTGTAATGATTTACCTCCGATAGAACCAGCGGACGCGAAGGAGACCTCTTATATGTTTAGGTATCCTTCTAAGTTCTTGAATGAAGACGACGAGAGATTAGGAAAACCATTAATGAGGAAAAAGTATAAGGTAGTGGGTGAAGATATTGAATATATGAAGGACGAGGACGGGAAAGATATAATGGAGAATGTCTGTAATTTCTATAAGAAGGACGACGAGATTAAATCATGGTGTAAAAAACCCGAAATTATGAGCGCCTTCATTAAAATCATATTTAATCAATACGGGAAAAAGGCGCCTATCTCTGATAATATGAAAGAAGAAATAGAAGACTTTAAAGAAGAAGAAAAAGAAGAGGATAGGTTCTTAGATCTTTTCAACTTTATAGGAGATAAGGAGTGGGAGGAAGGAGATAAAGACTGGGTTTCTATTTCTCAGATAAACGTATTATTAAAGAAGGCGAGTATTAATTTATCGTCTCAGAAATATAAAAATTACCTATTATCTAAGGGAGCGGTTAAGGGTAAGAAACTAAACGACCATACTAACAAGAGGGAGAATTGTTGGATAAATATTCAAGTAAACGAGAGGAAGGTAAAACAGATAGCGGAGGGATATGGAATGGAAAGCGACGACGAGGATTAAATTTTTATTTTTTATTATTTTTATTTTTTTTATTAAGTTTTTTCGGAGGTTTATCCTCTACGAAAATCTTTTCATTTATTACTTTCTTTTTCTCTCTATATTGGATCATGTCTCCGACGTAACTCTTAGGCGCTGGTACAATCTTAACCTTTTTCTTTTTACTATACATTTTATAAAATACTTAATATATTAAATTTTATTAAGATATTACTATTAAAAATTTTTATCAGGGGCGGGCGCTGGCGCTGGTTCAGGTTCTTCGTCGGCGAGTTCGGGGAGATTAGACGTAAGCGCCTTAACCTTGATAATTTCTTGGGCGATTATCTCAGGGTGGATTTTAGAGTGTTTCTGAAAATATTCACTTGCTACTTTTCGGGATACCATACTTTTATTTATAATTTATATAATAAAAAAAATAATATTTTATAAATTATAAATAAATATGTCTTCATTAATAATCTGTGGAAATGAATTACAAGACGGATCAGGAACTTCAACATTTCAGGCGCCTTTTAGTTTTAATAATCACCTTCAACAACCTTTAAGGGTCCCGCCTAATTCTGAGGTCGCGGTCCAGAGTTTAAAAATAGTAAAAGAGGGGGTCTTATCAGTATCTCCCGCCTCTAAGTGGTTTCAATATTACGGCGTTAAGTTAAGCGATACGATCCCTATTGAGGAAACTACCTCGGCGCCTATCCCGACCGATTTAGGTATTGATAGAAACCAAGGATTATCAGCGGACGGAATAGCGGAGAAAATACAAGTAGGACTTAATAAAGGCGTACCGAATCCAGAGACTTTCGGTTTATGTTCTTGTGACGTTCAGAGGGACGGAGAGGGAGCGTTTGAAGGATTTAGACATGAATTTAGTGAAAGAGGTTCTAACGCCTCGGGATCTAATACCATATCTCAGACGTGGGTTAATAATTATGAAGGGACTGGCGGAATGTCCTACAACTCGGCGAATAATAGATTAACGGCGTTATCCACAGCGGACGCGGGAGTCTATAATGTGGCGATCGGAACTGATAACCCGATAGCGTTGAATGACGGAGAGTTTATCGTAGACGTATCCCAGACTGCGGGGACTTCGTGGTGTGTAGGATTTACACGTAGTCGGGCGATAGGATTGGACCCAGATTATTTTAATCCTGCCGATAGTTATATCACGAGAAACGCTAACATTTTCGGAGATTTCATAGTTGGAGCGTTTCAGACAGAAACTACTGAGCGTTATCTGAGAGTTCTTCATGCGGTAGAGGATACTGATAGTCCTACCCACTCCGACGAGAACCCTATCTCTATGAAAGAAGTTTCTTACTTTACAGGAGACGGGAGTATAGACTCCGAATATAATTGGAGTAGGAATTTCTCCACGGGTAAAGGATATACTAAGGTTAAATTCACGATCCAGAATGAAAATATCAAGGTTGATTTATTTGAACCTAACCCCGATCCCACTAAGGCGGGCGCCTACGTTACTCTGGTTACCGCCTCGGGAACTAAGGGGACAAGATTTAAACCTGTGGCGGATACATGTAGGGCGCTTTATCCTATTGTATTTCAGAGTAATTATCAGTCGTCCAGTCAACCGAGATATCTAACGATAGATAGTTATAAGGGAAGAAATGTAGGAATGAAATACGGGACTACTGACTGGTGGGGATATCTTCAAGCGGACGACTTAGAGCGCCAGTATGGTTTAGAGGTAGATACGAGACCTTATAATGATATGGGGAACGATACGACCCACACCTATAAAGGACTATCAGGTGGTTTCTTAGAAGATTATGACGTGGTTATGATAGTAGAGAAAGACGATACTAATAAATATCCAGAGACGGAAGACGCTAACTCCTCTATATTGTTAGGTTTTGAAGGTAAGAGCGTGGTTGATACTTATACCAGCGCGAACGCCTCGGGATTGGGTTATTTTGATAGTAATTCAGTACCAGAACTTAAATCAACCTCCGCTTTATTCGTGAGACTTAATAATCTAAATATCAGAACATATAACGCTAATAAGAGCGCTTTTAGTAAGATAGTTTATTCGGTCCCTAAGTTCTCTACTGGAACCGATAAAAATATAGGATCCTTATTCTTTGAAGCGCCAGAGAAAACATACGTCGCTCTTAATAACCCTGACGAGTTGATCTTGAATACCTTTAATATTGATTTAGTGAATGAAGACGAAACACTCGCCACGGATTTAACTGGTAAGAGTGTATGTATTTTACATATCAGAAAAATGCCGAGTATGTAAGTTTTTAATCTAAAATTAAAATATATTATAATATAAAATGAGTTTTATTAATGATAAAGATTCTGATAATTACGCTACCGATAAAAAGGGTTGGGAGATTATTGAACCATATATCCCTAAGGATAAAAAGATATGGGCGCCCTTTTACTGCGACGGGAAACAGAAAGAAATATTTACGGATATGGGGTATGATATAATTCATGAAGATAGAGACTTCTTTTCATATACTCCTGAGTATGATATAATCGTAGATAATCCGCCATTTAGTAAAATGAGGGAGGTAGGTATTAAGTTAAAAGAATTAGATAAACCCTTTATATTGATATCTCCGAGTATTACTATATTGAGTAAATGGTTTTTATTATTATTTAAGGACCATTTACAAGTAATCACCCCGTTAAAGAGACCTACGTTTACTCATTACGATACAGGAAAAAAAGGATATTCTCCGCCTTTCGGAACTCTTTATCTCTGTTATAAAATGAAATTAGAGAAGGATCTAATTTTTATAGACTAAGTTTTTAATCTAAAAATAATATATTTTTAATAATATAAATGACTTTACCTAATATTTCTATTCTTGTACCTACATATAATAGAAATAAGTTTTTACCTTTATTTATCCATAACCTTAAAAACCAGACATATCCTCATAATAAATTAGAGGTATGTATAGACGACGACGGGACCGAACCATTTACAGATAGTATCTCAGGATTACAATTAGAAATTTATCCGATAAAATTAGTATACCATAGAGAGAGAAATAGAAGAACAATAGGAGAAAAAAGAAATTTTTTAGTTAAGAAACTCGCCAGTAATAAAATAGTCTGTTTCATGGACGACGACGATATTTATAATCCTGATTATATTTTATATAGTTATGAATGTTTAAGAGATAATAGGTGCGGATTAGTTGGTTCTTCAAGTATGTTATTTACATATCCAGAAATGAATTACGTTATAACAGGTATTAGGTGCGCTCATAAGGTACAGATACACGAGGCGACTATGTTATTCACTAAGAAATATTTTAAAAGTATGGGAGGATTTGAAAAGAGTTCTCAGGGTGAAGGTGCTTCATTCATTAAGAATCAAGATAAAAACGTATTTAATACAGATATAAACGACGTTATGATATGCGTCGCCCATGACGGGAATACAATAGATAAAAAACAATTCAGCGACGATAAATTAAAATTAGGAGTTTTAGAAGGTCCAGAGGTAGACATATTAAATAGGATTTTATGTCTAAAAAAATAATATATTATATAATATTAAATAAATGGAATATACTGATCTCACGATTTTAGATTGTAATAGACAACATTCAGTACAAGCGATAAGCGGTAATGACGATAACACGTCATTATTTACTAATGAATTAGGTAGAGGTATTCAGTTAAACGTAGGGGATAAGGTTTCAGTTCAGGGCGCCTATATATCAGAAATAGGAGCGGGATCTGATACTATTGAATTTAAGGGAGAAAATTTCGGGAAAAGGAGGACGATTAAATATATTAAAGAAGAAAAACAATATCCCACGAGACCCGACGATAAAATAGGACAGAATTATTTAACTCCTCTTATTAATGGATACCAGAGGATTAAAAGTGTTGAAGATACCTTTACGTATGACTTAAAAGACAACGAAACCTATATATCTAATCAGTATTATCTAAATACTAATGGAGAGAGTGGATATGTATTTCTACCCCGAAGATTTGTTTATCCTGATACGTTAGACGCGGACCTCTGGAAAAAGGGAGATAGTTATGATAATGGTAAGGGACTTTTACAATATGAGGGAATTACTAACGGAACTCAGTTCGCTTCTTGTGATTATATGTTAATAAACGGGGGAGACGCGGGTGAAGAAAAAACTAAATTCGGTAGTTTTCATAGATTAAGAAGTGATAACGGGAGACTTACACTTATGAGACGATTAGACGCCGAGGGAGTCCATACTAATTTAAGAGAGACTATATTAAAAGAAGACGGAACTCAGATAATAAGTCCTTACCCTATTAGCGCTGAACCATGTAGGGATACATACGCCATTTATCAGGATTATTATAAAGTATCAGTAACTAAGGGTTTTAATTCACCAGAAAATATCGGGGAAGAAATAACTAAACAACTGAAAAACGCCGACGAAGGAGATAGATTTACGATTACTGATAACGCGGGACATAGGAGAGACATTACACTAACATTTAATACTAACAATTATAAACCCGTTTTATGTGGATCTATTGATACTTTTAGTAAAGATAATTTAGAGGCGTATAATACGAAGGGAGATCAACAGAAATCCCTAAATTATTATAGTAATTATTATAATATTTATTGTAAGAGACCTGAGATAAGAATAGCGGGACAGAAGGTAAATACTTATGTAGGAAATACTAATCTGAACCAGATTTTAAAAACTGAAAGAACTACGAAAAATATAATTACTTCTTTCTTATGGACTAATGAAAATTTAGAAAATATAAGGGATTTATTTAAATCTCAGAAACTCTATCCTGAATTATTTAATAATGATAATTTTTTTAAGATTCAAGGGAGAGAAACTATAAGGGGGGTCCCTTTATCTGTTGATAATGTGAGATATTTAAATATCAATAATATTCATTATAGTAATTTAGAGGACCAGTATTTAGGAGGAGATAATTTAAATAGTACTGACGCCTTTAATATATCTCGCCAGACATTACCTCTTTTTATTTACTTTGATAAAACTAATGAGGACACGTATACAGAGGGAGAAGATATTAGTAATTTATGTTATGGTTTCGCCCTTAAAAAAATGGTAGGACCTACCGCCTATATTGAAATAGATACAACAGAAATCGGGGGTATAAATCCAGACGCTTTTCATTCATACGAAGGAGGATCTGAAAGATTGAAGACGGGGACTTATTTAGGTTATGACTGGTCTTTTAATGCTTATGGGTCTGTGTGTGCCTGTGGTATTAATGGGAGATCAGATAAGGATTACGCCCAGATAAACGAGTGGGGAATACAGAACGCCTCCGCGGTGGGTGAGGACGCTATAAATTCTACCTCAGGATTATTAAGATTTAATTATGTGGGTGCGACCAATCCTATATTTAGATATGATAGTTCTCAGTCCCGATTTTATTTCAGTCAATTACATACACCAGAGAAAGCGGGTCAGTCTGACGTAGGGGCGGGAGATAATGGGACCGATCCTCATACACCAGACAACACCTCGGCGGGAAGTTTAGAAGTTTATAAAATAAATAAGAGAGTTAATAGATATACATTTACTCCTGATATGAAACCTTATGATACTCAGGTGATAGGGAAATATAAATATCCCACTAACGGGAGTGAAAGTGAGAGGAATTTATCTTTAAAAAATAGAAATATAAAAACATGGTCTATTTTTGATAGTGTGTGTGGGGTTTACATTACTGATTTAGGATATGATAAAGAAGATTTCTCCCGCGGTTTATGGGGTACCTTAGGGTTTACATACGACGAATTATTTAGTCCTCCTACCGCTGAGAATAATAGATTAGTTAGGGTAACCCCTGATAGAAAGAATCAGAGTCTAATTTCAACTAATAGCGCCATAGTTTCAACGGATACCAGAGATTACATAGTTAATCAGTTCGGCGCTGTGTATTTCACTACCCAGATCCCTACTTCTTCACTTATTAATTTTGATACTACAACCGCTCCTTATCCTAAATTAAACCAGATAGATCCCGCTATATCTCAGGCGACGACGAGTATAGATATATTAGGATCTAATCTCCCCCGAAGAATGTTAAGACCATACTATACAATAAGAAGCGATATCATAGACGATAACCATTATATAGGGGGAGAGAATAGTAAAACCTTATTACCCGTAGTCGGTATCTGTGATAAACAATACTCAGGAGGAGATTTCGTGTTCGGTTCTGATAATGAATTTACCTTTACAATTACTAAGAAGAAAGTTATAACTTCAATCACTACCGCGATTACGGATCCTAATCAGTCATTCGCGAGAGTAGATAATGATAGCGCGGTGATATATAAAATCATGAAGAACGTTAGAAACGAGGAGGACTTAATTTCTAATTATCTTAAAGAATTAGAAAAACAGCGGAAAAAATAAGTTTAAATTCATAAAAAAAAAATATATTAATTATATATAAATGAGCGTTGTTAATAATATGGAACTTGAAGAGATTATCAGTTTTTACGCGCGCCGAGGAGATACTGAAATGTTATCTGTATTAAGAGCGATACAGGAGGAGATAGAGAAATCAATTGATCCAGATTATAATCCGTCTACTGATAGCGAGGAGTATTCAGAATATTCTGATAGTGAAGAAGAAGGTAATAACGATTTAGTACAGGAGTTAATAGAAGTTAATCCTTCTCTTAATGGTTTCTGCTCTCTATCATGATAAATAACCCCTTTAATCTTATATTATACCTATTATATCATTAAAATACCCCTTTAATCTGATATTATGTCTCTTTTACCACTTAAAGAAACATAAATTACGTAATTTATTCTTTAAATACCCTAAAAACAGGTATTATTTAAGTTTAAAGACTATATTATTATCATTATTCAAGTTTAAAGACTATTTATTTAATATAATTAAGTATAAATATGATATATAATGGTTCAGAAGGTTCAATATGTTTTTATTATAAAGGATTATTAATAAGTAGTTATCCATTATCTAAAAAGAAAACTCTTCAAGGATATTTAAATCAAGGTGAAGAATTAATTTATAAAAGTAAGGGGATCCCGATTAAGGTTCAGGTTAGAACTTATCTCCATTTCTGTAATGAGATATATTCACGTAAAAAAAATAAGTTATCAATTAGAAGATCAGATCATATCTTTTTTTTAAATTGTCTAAGCGCTCTCATGAGATTAAAAATTATTGATAATGACGAGAGTAATGGTTATATGTGTTTTCCTATAAAGTATCGTCTATAATATCGCTCGGAGGGAGGAGGTTAAAAACTTTCTTCAAGTTCCTCTTATTTTTTTTCATTTCATTATCCTGAGGGTCTAAGGATAGTTGCTCGCTCCTTAACGCTATTTTAATCGTTTTCTTTTCTATTGGTGATAATTTAGAAAAGAATAATAGATATCTCTCTTTTTCTAAAATTTTTTGCGCCGTATCTTGAAACTCTTTGACTTCTTTTATTGAGTACGTCCCCCCTACGTGAGACCCTGCCTCGTAGGATTGATAACTTTCAAGAGAGTTCTTAATCATATTCAGTATATTCTTAGGATATTTTATTAACTTCTTAACCGGTGTCTCTATTTTTTCTTTCTCCTCCTTCTTTACCTCTTTCTTTTTTACTTTTTTCTTTTCCTTTTTCTTTTTCTTTTTCTTTTTTACTTTTACATTATCTTTATTTTCTTCTTTCTCTTCTTTCTCTTCTTTCTCTTCTTTCTCTTCTTTCTCTTCTTTCTCTTCTTTCTCTTCTTTCTCTTCTTTCTTTACAGGTTTACCCCGACGAGTTGTCTTATCTACTTTAACATTCTGTTTTAATAGGGCGCGTCGCGTCTCCTTCTGTTTCTCTAATTGTAATTTCTTCTGATTTTTAATAAATTGTGTTTCTCCCATATCCTTTTTATTAATAAGTGTAGATTTTAATTTTAAGTCCTTTTTCTTGTTTAATTTTTCCGCTTCTTTCTTTTTCTTTTTAAATTCTTGAACTGCTTCTTTTTTCGCTATTTTAATATCTTTCTTTTTCTCTTCTTCTTGTTCTTTCTTCTTCTCTGCTCTCTGTTTCTTAACCGCGTCTGATACGGGTTTAGGTTTAGTCAGTTCTTCTGCCTTCTTTAAGGTTATCTGTTTTCCTCTCTGTTGTTTAGGTCTGATAACTTTATCCTTATGATCTACCTTGTAATTCTTACCTTCTATCAACTTAATTAATCCCTGTCTATCTGTACCTTTCGGGATAACTATTTTACTTAAAATATTGTGAGCGCGTATTAGTTTACGTAATTCTGGGGCGGTCATTTCTCCCGCTGGTGTTTTACTTTTAGGCGCCATAGGTTTATATTATTAAAAATAAAATATTTCTAATATATATAATGATAAATAAAAGTTTCAGTAAGGGAGATATGTTGGATATTATCCGTCAGTTTAATTTAGATATTCCTAATAGTAATAACATGGATAAACTTAAATTAAGTATTACCCTCTGGTCCTATGTAAATAATCTTAAAGATATTCAACCTGATAGGGAGATTTATTTAATTGAAAATAAAGAAGAATTACTTAAATATTTATCCGAACATAATCCCGATAAATTATTGAGTGTAAAAGAAAAGGGTAAATTAATGAATTTCTGTAAAGAGGTTATTATATATTGTACTAATGGATATCTTATTGAATGTAGTTCATTCAATACAATAGAAGAGATTCATATACCTACAAGGGATATCGCGATCCATGGAGATATACCCTCAGTAAGAAGAGCGATAAGATTATTAAATAATGATCCTAAACTAATAGAGAAAATAGAACCTATTATCTCTAATAAAATGAAAAAACATATAGAATTAAAAAAGAAAAAAAAAACTAAACACTATTACGGACTTATACAGAAAAAAGGTAATTATATAATTGAATTTAATTAATCGTCTCTATCTTGAAGGGTCCCGAGATAATCGTTGATATCTTCGGGTAGAAATGACCGACTATTTATAGTAGAGGTTAATTTTTCTAAATATTTAATATTAACGTATACCTGTTTAACATATTTACCTTTTTCTCTATGGTAGAAATCTCTAACGCTGTACTCATTCTCTCTATAATTCCATACATATAATCCATTAGTAAATAAAAAAAAGAATTTCCATTTACGAGGTTCTTTCTTTTCAATTAAATACTCTAATTTATTATATCCGAAAAAAGTCTCTTCATAATCGGTATATTTACAGAATCTCCCCTTACATTCTGAAACTATTTCGCTATTTCTAAAATCAACCTCTTTTTTATTATTTCTATATAACTTAAAATTATCGTCTGGATAGACGTTCTTATTTAGAAAATAGACTACCAGTTTCTCATTCTTTTTCCCGTTTTTTAAATCTTTAATTAATTCGTATCCCATTAATTTACTTAAACATAGATATTTTTAAATACTTTTAAACGTTTAATTTTCCCGATTTTTATTCTTCTTCTTTTTCTTTTTTAATATATACATTCTGAGCGACCTCCGTAGAATGTCCCATTACCTTAGCGTCTTTCTCCATTTCTTCCTTTACCTTACCATACTTAGAACTTAGATAAATTTTTCTTAACATGGTGGTAGATATTGATTTTCCCATTCTCTTTTTAGTTTCCTTTAAAAGTAATTGAGATAAAGCGTTTCTTGATAATGGTTTACCTGTTGAAGACTTGAATAATACTCCCATACCATTAACCCGAATATATAATCTTAATAATTTCTCTAAATCTTTCGGGATATCAATATCTAACTCTTTATATTTCGCCGAGGTTTTATAATTATTTAATACCATAAACATTTTATTTTTATTAATTACTAAATAATTTTTCTCTTTTTTATCTTCTTCTGATAGTTTATTATATGATCTTTTATTAATCGCCTCCATTCCAGCGAGATCATTACGTAGAGGGAGACGGGTATATATATTAAATAAAATATATGATTGGAGTAATGATTTATCTTTCGGGGTTATATCCTCCTTTTTCTTTATTTTTTTATTCTTTATTTCTTCTCCCATGTCATTAATCATTTTATTCACTTCTTCAATAGGTACGAAATTCTTACTCTGTTTATCACTTATAACTCCCGTCGCTTGTTCGTCTTCATACTTTTTATTTAATGTATCTCTTAATTCTACGTATTCCTCTATCAAGGGGTCTCCCTCTACCTTTTCAGATACCGCCATTAAATAAACTATAATAGCGTTAAAATAATTCCTCTGAGTTGTAAAGTGTAATTCAGAAATTTTATCTTTAACATTCTCAGACTTATTCAAGAATTTAAAATTATCTGTATCTATTATCTTCTGTAATTTCATTAGGTTAGCAGTATACATTTTAATAGTACTCTCTTTCGCGTTAGGTCGGGATTTCTTTAAAATCTCCATTAGATTATCTTTATCTGTCATTATATATTTATAGTATATAATAAGATTTAAATAAAAAGAATAAAAAAATTATGAAAGTTCTGAAAGTCCTGAAATATAAAATTAATAAAAGTTTTTAATAATATGAATAATTATGAATCTTCATATTTATTTTTTAGAGTATTGTATTTATTTATTTATTTTCGGGGACTTTAAGGACTTTATTAAAAAATGAGGACATTATGAATTATATTATTTAGGTAAACATTACGTCAACCTTTCCGTCTACGATAGTCATGACTTTCTCCTGTAAGATCCATACACGAGACACGAATGGAGCGAGAGCGCCCGTCATAGTATCAATTTTAGAATGAAGTTCAAGACCGCGACTATCAACTCTTTCTCCGTCGTTGAATCGGTATCCTGTATAGAACTCCTGACCCGAGAGTTCCACTTGGGTCGTTCCTCCGACAACGTGTCCTTCAAACTTCTTATTAGCGATAGAATAACCCTGACGAGCGTACATAGGGCGAGCGATATGAGGAGGTCCCCCTTCCGCGTCCATGACCCCGTGAAAATGAAGAGCAGAGTTAGATCTATCAATAGGATACAAGAACCTATCATTTTTCTTAAAGTTAGAGGTCAGTTTTCCGTATATTCCCTTAGCGCTACTCTCGGGGGCGATAGATCGGTAATCACCCATAGCAGTCTTAATAGGTCCCGAGGCGTTAACCTTTTCCGAAGTAATACTTACAACGGCGCGGACTACATTACGACCAGCGCCACCGACATTCCTAATCTGATTACCCCACGCGGAGGCGTCAGCGAGAGTCGTTTTAGTAAGGCGGGGTTCTAAGAAAGTATATGAGTATCCTTGTTCTGATCTCCTATACGCGTCCATTTCTTCGCCGTCCAGAAAAGTATAATCAGCGATAAGGCGTGTCTCCTTAGTATTAACAGAGAACGCCTTCGTATCGTCTCCACCCGAGGCGATACATACACGCTTAGCAGGTTCGGTGAGGGTGAGTTCCAGTTGGACGTCTTCCATAATATTAAATAGCGGTAATTCTTGACCTTTAAGACATGGGACTAAATCGTCCAGACGGACCGAGAAAACTGGTTCGCTATCCAGTTTAAGGAGATCTAATGTAAGTAATTGAGTATTAGTCGCGGTAGTTGTATTAACTACTAACTCTTTACCATTCTCTAAGAAAATTCTATCAGTCTCTACCGATTGTCCGTCGTCGTAAGAGTTACCCATAGCGAGAGTACGACCGCTGAGAAATTGTTCTCTTTCTTTAATAACCGACTGGTCCATAAATACGCTTTCGTATCCGTGGTAGTGTCCCCAGTCCTGAACTTCACAGATAGTTTTTCCTCCAACTTTAAAAGTAGCGCGTTCAATAAGGGCGCCTACACCTACGCCGATAGGATAATAAGATTCGGTATCTGGTTTATTGATTGAGAAGGTTACGCGAGAACCAGCGTTTAAAACCCCCTTATTCTGAAATTGAAATCTCATAAAAGAATCACTCTGGACTACGGGTTCCAGAATATCGGTATCAATACGAGAAGTCGCGTCTGTCATGACAGGACCCGCTCTTAAAAAACTCGGTTTAGTAAATTGAGACATTTTATATTTATAACTTAATAAATATAAAAAATTAATAAAAAAAAGTTGAAAAAAAAAGTATAGATATTACATATAATTAAGATTATTAAGGGGTTCTTCGTCTTCTATCGGACTTAATATATCAAACTCTATCTCCCATAATTCCCATTTATCTAAAACTTTCTCGCGGTGTTCCACACTACAATCTTTATCTTCTCGTCCGTATAATCCGAATATTCCGCTTCCGTAAGTATCTCTTAAAATATCGTTTTTTATTTCATATATTTTTTCTTTAAAATCTTTCACGAAATTATTATAATTTTCTTTATTTTCTTTTATCTCTTTATCTTTTTTCATTTCTTCGGTTCTAATACTTAGAATGAGAGACATTAAATCAGTAGGTAGGTAGTTATTATTATTCATTTTTTATTTATATATAAGTATAGATTTTAATCTTTAATATCTTTTTTATTTATATATTTTTTTTTTTAAGAAATAACCTGAACCTGTCCCTGATTAAAAACCAGAGTATTTTTATGGTGGACGAAGACAAAGGCGGAGTTAGGGTTATTATCGTCTAACCCGATATCCATGGCGAGACCCCACGCCTCCCTACTGAAATCAGCGCCGTCAGATCCTAAGGTATCATAAGCGACACCTACACCATAGAGAGCGCCTCCGTCTATAACGCCGTTATCATTCGTAGTATATGACTTATTAATAGTAGAAGGACCCGCCATAGTATGACTGATCTTCCTGAATGGTAGAACCGAGTTCATAAAATTTCTTACAACCTGAGGATCTACCTGAACCTTATTACCATTCTTAAAACTGGTATCAATATTATAATCAAGAGGATAACGAGATCCTCCCTTAGTAAATACTACCTGTTTCACGTCCGCGATAGACCCGTCCTTAGTTAGAGGATTAATCGTCTGTAAAGAGTTCTGGTTAAGATTGTTAAGATAATCTGAGGGTATGAAATTCAACAGAGTAGAAGAGACGCGGTTAAGACCGAGAGAAAAGTTGAGATTCGCGTTCGTTGAGTTGATAGTGGTATAGTATCCAGTAATAGAATTATATTCCAGAGGAGCGTTAGGGATTACCTGATCTGATACTTCACAGACCATTTTTAAATCAGTTAGTTCATAAAAGGCGCCGTCTAAACCACCCGCCGAAGCGTCCCCGTTAACGTCAAATAGAACCATAGAATCGGGAGCGAGTGTAATAGAAATACGGAGACCCCCGACTCCTGTCTGACTACTTAGATTAATACCCGCCGTACCGAGGAGAAGTCCCGTAGGGATATGAATACAGAATTCATTAGAGTTCGCGCCGTCTCCCTCTTGTAGGACGGAGTATTGTTGAGTATCTAACGAGGGCATAGTGAGACCTGTTTCACCCATTAAATTAATAAGTGATTTTTCGTCATTAGTTACGCTCATGTATGAAGAATAAAAGCGGTTAGCGTGTTTAAGGGTTTCTATGGTCGCCATACTGGTCGCCGAGGAGATAGTAACTTGATCTATCATAGAAAAAACACCCGTACGCGGGTCCATAGAGAGGCGAGATCCCGTCGTCATGGTTCGGGCGCTGTCCTCGTAAGCGTGAAAACGCCCACATACCCGAATAGAGCGAGGTAGAAGTGTCGCCTCCTGTTCTGAGATCTGAAAATCAATAACGGGGCGTCCGTCTCGGTAAGAATGACTGGCGTTAGAATTCTGAGGTAATATCTGTAAATAGCGGTTACTCATTTATTTTATACTATAATTTATATAAAATAATTCTTAAAAAGATTAATAAAAAAACATATTTTAATGAAAAAGAATCTTAAACAATCACCGAAACACTATCACCTTTAATTACAATCCGTCTTAAATGATAAACGAAATTATTCCAGAGTTTGTTCTTAGTCGGTTCGGTTCCCGAATAATTAACTTGAAGGTTGAAGTCTTTACCTCTGGTATCATAAACACCCTCCACTCCCATAACCGACATACTTAGAGCGCGACCAATTACGAAATTTCTATTAAAATCACCGAGAGACCTTACATTAATAGAACTCTGGACCAGCGCCTTCTGTAATTCAATAATCGGTTGAGCAGAGATACTCGCCTTAGAGGAGGTTTTAGAACAGGACACAGGGCGAGAAGGTTGGAGGCGTCCGTCATAGACGAACTGATAATCTGTAATCTCGTCTGAGATACCTCTGAACTGATCTCCCGCGAGGAGTTGTCCGTCTTCGTCTACGTGTCCCCCGATATTGTATGTACCCTTAGCGCCGATTCGGTCCTTAGTTCCGTAAGCGGTGGCGTCTGTTGGTTGAGATAGAATCGCCTTCGCTCTCGCTTGATTTAGTGGGAGACGGATATTCGCCACGACGTCGTCTTTACTCTGAGAATATTTATAATTAGTAACCGATAGAATATCATTCATAATTGATCCACTTTCTTTCATGGTAGATAGTAAATCATTTACGTAATTACTTCCCATATCTACCTCCTGAACCACTAACTCCACATTAGAGAAAGTATATGAAGCGTCATAACTATCATTAGGAGCAGATAAAACACTATCCGAATATACGAACCACGACTTTTTAACAATTGAACCACCCGTCTCATTCTTAACCTCGTTCTTCATAGTTACCTTTAAGAGACCCGAACTATCACCCGTCCCGCTTTCAATACTTAGGACCTCAGGGATAGCGCCTGTAAGAGTAGAGACGGAGGCGTTGTCGGGTGAGTTGAAATTAATACGCTCACCTACAACGAAACCACAGGACTTCGGGGTAATCTGTGAATTTACGTCTCCCGAGATATAGAAGATAGTAGCGGAGGCATTATCGCCCCAGTCATTAGGAGCGTCCTTAGAACCATTAAGAGAATGAAACTGAGGGAGGAGGCGAGAGCGCTTATGACGGGAGACACTATCTAACTGGGTTAAACAACGAGGGGCGCTCTCTAAGGTAATTACAATCTGTAATCCCGTATACATATTCGCCCAGATTTTCGGGGATCTAAAAATACCTGTTTCTAATGGGAGACATAATTTACATGATAGAAAGTCCGCGTCTGTGAAGGGGGTAGATTTAGCGTCTCCTACGAAGGTCTCCTTAGAGTAAGGATTCGTAAATGTATCCGAACACTCGGAGCGCGTCTGTCCGAGAGTACCTCTGGTCTCGGGGATCCAGATAGTAGCGCCCTCCGTCATGGCGCGCTTTTTCTTTTCACTATCATTCGTATCATAATCTCTCATAATAGAAACCAGAGAATTATAGTCCTGAATTTCTTCAAGGAGAACCGAACCGAATTCCGCTGAGGTATAGATACGAATATCTTTAATTAAACTCTGACCGCCGAGGCGCGGGTCCAGTTGAAGGCGCGTCGCGTGAGTAGAGGCGCTTAATGTTGGGAGTTTAATTTTAAAATCACCTTGGAGATAACATTCGTCAGGTTTTATAAATTTAGTTGAAGGGGGGACATTAATTCTTACTTCTTGACCCGCCGAGAAATCAAGACCATTTAAAACAGGTACAGATTTAGAAGTCTGTTCTATTGGGATAGAGTTTTCCGCTTTCCAGAATGATACCGACATTTATTTTATAATATACTTTATAAAATAAAATTAATAAAAAAAAAATTATGAAAGTTAAAAATATTTATTGAGCGGTTCTACCAACGGCGAGGGCGCCCGCTCCCGCCAGACTTACCGAACCCTGTTGAGTCTGTTTCTCGTCTCCTAACGCTTTATCCTGTTTATCTGTGTCCGCTTGTATCTCTTTCTTTTTATCGTCCGCGTCCTGATATCCCGCGATAGTCTGTTCCGCTCCCGCTCCTACTTGAATAACGTCCCCGAACGCTTTCATACCTAATCCAGCGAGGGCGCCTACTGGTCCCCCGAAAGTCATTAATCCAGTTCCTACTAAATCTAAACCCGCTCCTCCTATATCGGCGATATTAGTAATTTTATCCATGGTAGACATAGTCCCCCAGTTATCTTTTAATTCTTCTGAATCTAACCCTATGGAGGCGACGTCGCCGATAACACCTAAACCCGTCGCGAGTTTCCCCGCTGATTTACCGATTGTCTGGGCGGTTTCTTTTCCTATTACTTCTCCTTTCTTAAAGAACTTAGCAGTATCTCCCGCGCCCTTTACTATATCCTCGCTCGCCTTTATTGGTGTCCCTACTTTCTGAATATTTCTCGCGGTTGATAGACCTTGGTTAAGAGCGGAGGCGTGTTGTCCCGCTTCTTTCATGGCGCCAGTATGGGCGTCCGTTCCCGCTGACGATTGAAGATTTTCTCCCTCTTCTTTATTTTCTAATTTCTTATTAGTTAAATCCCTGTTGTATAGTCCTACCTGTTGGTTAAAGTGTCTTAATTCAGAAGTGTACTCCGCGTCCCTTGTTCTATCAGCGCTCCCGAATTCCATTATTTTATATTATTAAATATATTAAAATTATATTATCTTAATTATTAATTTATTCTTCTTCTTCACTTGAAACCTCTTCCTCACTCGGTCCCTCAGGATAAATCTTCTCATTAAAATTAACCCAGATCTCCGCGGGATTCTCAGTTAATTTTAAGGTCATAAAGTCATATTTTTTCTTAGTCGCTTTTTTATACATTTCTCTAAAATTCTTATCGCCTCCGAACATACCCGACCACTCCTCGCTCAGTTTTTCAACCTCCGCCTCATTAGTTAATCTACCCACGAGTACCCAGTTGGCGTTCGCGCGGATCGTTGGACTTACCTTTTTTAGTAATTGACTGGATACAATAAATAAATCTATATTGTAATGACGATAACGGGACGCGAGATTATTCAGCGCCGTAGTCTTCTCACCTAAACAATCGTCGCACACTAAACACATGGAGGGCATATCCTCTTTATCATATTGAGACTGACGCTTAACTAAATCTTTAATTAAATCGTCTGAATAATAATCATAAGTATTAAACGCCTGTTTTATAAAACGAGACGTCTGGTCGTTGTTGATCGTTGTTGAGATTATAGTTGTCTCGTTAAAGAAGTCCTGTCCGTAAAAATCTTTATTTAATAACATATTAGAGATAATAGTACTCTTACCCGTTTTAGTAGGCATTACCATAAGAACAAGAGAGGGAGGTTGAGGTAGGTTAGGGTGTAGCGCCTTCTTTTTTAAATGGGGAGGATCAACTACTTTCAATATCTTTAACTTTTTACTCATTATAATATATCTAATATATTATTTTTTTTTAGATTTTTTAACTAAATGAATCTTATCAATTTTATACGCTTTACTCTTAGGATTGATTGAAGCGTATACCCGAGCGTACGCCCACTGATCCGCCGACTTAACCTGAGGACGAACTGAATAGGGCGCCGAAACATAAGCGCCCTGACCTTTCTTAAATATTGTTTTTAAACCTTTCAACTCATATCCCGTAATATCAGATATCTCTTTTAAAGAGTGAGACTTGTTTAAAGGTTTAAATTTATACTTTCTATTAAAATCCGTTTTATAAGTCATTTATAATAAAAAGAAGATAAAATTTAATGTCCTTGATTTTCTAAACTTTTACAATATGTCTCCCATACTCTCACACATTCATTTAACGCCTCACACCACGTATAACCACATGATATACAACAACCATTATTATCATAAGGAGACCTAACCATATAATAAAATAATAAAAGAATACTCATTTATAATAAAAGAAAGAAAAAAATACTCATGTCCCCGAAAATAAATGAAGTCCCGAAAAATGAGGACACGTCCCCGAAAATATATAAAATAAAAGGGGTTGAAGTTTATGATATTTAGTTATTTCACTTTTCTAAAACTCACGAATTATTTTATATATTTTCGGGGACTTTCAGGACACTTAATAATTAATGGTAATAAGATATTATTGTTCTTTATATTTCTATTACGTAGAGAGACGTAAAAATCTCGTGTCCTCGGTTTTAGAGTGAAAAATAAAAACGAGGACAGCGTCCCCGAAAACGAGGACACAGATTCAGAAACGAGGACAGGGATTCAGAAACGAGGACACCTTGTCCCTTTCTATTATTTTGTCCTAAACTATTTAAAATAATAGTCATTACTATTATATATAGAAATGGTAAATAAAACTAATGATATGAAGGAGTATCAGAGACTTTATTATCAGAAGAGAAAAGAAGAAAGTCCTGAAAAACGTAAAGAATATGAAAGAATAAAAAAGGCGGAGTATAGGGCGAGACTTAGGGGTATGGGTATATTTATAGATACCGACCCCAGTATATTTCTGATTAAGTGTTTTAGAAACAATCCCTAAAATATCCCGCCTCCCCATATTTAGGAGGTCTCTGAGGTTGTAGGGCGTTGTTAACCATACCGAGATTATTATTGATATTATTCTGGTGTTGTTGTTCTTTCTTCTTCTGTTCTTTTCTCGCTTTACGTTTAGTATCATATCCTTCTATCGCTCTCTTCTGTAATTCTACTAACATATCCGCGGGTAAGTCTTCTAATGAAGTGATAGACTTTCTCTGGGGTGTTGGTTCTGGTTTAGGTTTATCTTCAACTTCTTCACGTAGTTTCTGAATATCTTTCTTTTTCTTTTTAGATTGTAGTTCTTTAATTTCTTTCTTTTCTAACGCTTTCGCCCTACGAGTAGCGAGCGCCTTTTCTCTACCTAATCTTAATCTTTCAAGTTGTTCTTCTGTCATGACTCTCTTTTTCTTTTCTTTCTTCTGTGGTGGTTGTTTCTTAGGTTTCTTTTCTACGAAGATATCCTCCTCAGGTATAATCTCCTTAACCTGTACGTCAGGTATAATATCCTCCTGAGGTTCTGGTTCTTGTGTTTCTCCGTCAGACATAATCTCCTCTTCAAGTGGTTCGGGGTCTTCTTGTAATAAATCTACTTGTATATTCGGTAAAAGGTCCATTTTACTTTAAGAAATATATTAAAATTTTCTATAAAATTATTAAAAATATGTGAAAATTTCTATAAAAAGGTATTGTAAAAAATCTAAATTAAGAATTACCAGAACCACCCCTTAGCGATATCCTCCCTCTCTTGTTGTTCTTTATTTATCCGATCCCTATTAATTTCATGTAATCTATTCTTTATAACGGATAAGTCATTCTTAATCGTCTTAACGTCATTAACTAAATCTTTTAACTCTTCAAGGACTTCGTCAATAGGTTTATCAGGCATTATTTTATAATTTAGAAGATATAAAAATTATCTTATATAAATTATTAAAATGTCTGATAGTGGTATTCTTCAACAATTTAACATTAATGAACTGGCGGGCGCCACAGGTTTAATCTTAGGGGCGTTAGGTGGTATCCTCGCGATTATATTTAAGTCCCGTTGTTATTGTAGACTTAACCTCTGTTATTTATGTTTCTGTGAGCGTAAACCTCCACCAGACCCAGAGGTAAATAATGATAGTAGCGACGAGGAGAAACTGGTACCTGATAAAAAAGATAAAGTAGAAAAACCTGAACCACTTAAAGGAAATAAAGAAAAGGAAAGAGAACCCGAACCTGAACCCGAGATTTTAGTTTCACCATAGAGTCCGATACGCCCAGTAGTTAGCGGTATTCTTATCTAAGTAAGTAAATTCTCCTTTTTTATTTTTAATACCAGACGCGCGCCCTCGGTAGTTATCTCTTCTTTTTTTATCTCCATGATCTAATCGTTTATAGTATCCTAATTTATCTTTAAAATGTTGATAATCTTTATGACCGAAACCTATTTTTTTGAATCCTCTTTTATTATCTGATTTAACATAAACGAAGTATTTACTTTTAGTCTTACCCCTGTTAATAAATGGTTTATATAATATAGGTTTACCCTGTTTATCTAACGGCATTTTATATTTATTAAGATATTTAAAAAACCCGATTATTATTTAAAAAAAAAAATATATATTAAAGTATATAAATGGAACAACTATCCGACGAAAGAATTAAAAACATTATTAATCAATATGAGAGGAAGCGTAATAAGGAGAGAGAGAGATACGTAATGATTAGAGACACAGACGAATTTAAGAATAAGAATAGGGAACGCGCTCGGAATCATTATCAAGTAAATAAAGAAAAGAAAAAAGAGAAATATGATAATAATAAAGATTTCATGAATTCAAGGAGTTCTTATTACTATTACAAGAAGAGAGATAAACTGGATCTTTTTAAAGAAAAATATCCGAATAAAGTAAAAACTTTATTGGAAAATAATATCATTATTTAATTTTCGCGATTTTTAAACTTTTAACCTTCTATCTATAATTTTAATTTTTAATATTTTACGTCTTATTTAAGTCATAAAATATTTATTAACTTTCTTTTTTAATATACTAAATCATTTTTAAAATAGTTTAAAGAATAAAATCTATACTTATCTATAAAGTAATGGAAGAAAATAAAATCTCGGATAAATTATCTAAACTAAATAATATGAAGACATTTACCCTTAATGAAAGATATGATAGTTTAAACGCTCAGAAACTACTTCATTCTGATTTAGTAGACGAAGATTATAAGGGTTCTATCAAGAAATATCTTAAACATGGTAAAAATGGAAAAGTTGAGGTTCAATATATTCTGAATGATATTGGGAGATTAAATATTAAAGTGAAGGGATTAAAAGAAGGTGAATCATGTATTACTCAGTCTATTATGTGGAGGGACGTTAAGTCCGCTCTATGTAAGAAGAACTACGTAGATATTGATATGGTAAACGCTCACCCTATCTTTTTAGAACATATTCTAAAAGATAAAGGTTTAGATTGTTCTATCCTTTCGGCGTACAATCATAACCGCGACGTATTCTTTAAAAAAATGGAGAGGACTAAGGGATTAAGTCGTGATACTTGTAAGATTCTTTTAATGAGGATTTTTTATAATGGTTCTATCGCTGTTTTCTGTAAAGAGAATAAACTTGAAAAAGAAGATATCCCTGATATGATTTATGACTTAGAATCAGAAATTAAAAATAATAATAAGATCTTATTAAATACGAATGAACTTCTAAAATATAGAATGAAAGCGGTTGAGAATAAAGGCGCTGATTACCATAATTTAGACGGGACCGCTATGAGTTATTATTTACAGACGATAGAGTGTAAGTGTCTTATGGTAATGTTAGATTATCTAAAAGAAAAAGGACATAGAGTAGGCGCCCTTATTCATGACGGATTACATTTAGAAAAGATTAAAGAATGTGAAGGGGAGGACGGAGATAATTACGTGAATCTCTGTTCTATGTTATCTAAGAGATTATCTAATATGACAGGAATGAAAATAGAAGTAAAAAAAAAAGAATTCTGTTCTATCCCTGAGTTGGAGGATATGATAATAATTGAAACTGATAAGGAGGGGGGCGCTTATATTTCAGATACTTTAAAAAATGATTATGTTATCAGTCAGGAGAGAGTCTTTCTTAGAGTTAATAATGTATGGACTTACAACGATAAGGAGATTAAAAGGAACCTGATTAAAATGGTGGGTAATATGAATATCTTTCAGAATAACGAGGGTTTTTTAAAACCTTATTCAACCATGGCGAGATCCTGTATGAACTTACTTCAATTCGTAGAACCGACAGAAGACGAGGATTTTATTGATAAACTCTGGACTTCTAATCTATTTAAATTATGTTTTAAGAATGGATACTATGATTTTAAGAAAGGTAAA
>Ga0181401_1000239_pt1 | contig 22846 bp, 11 predicted proteins | sample 24SPOviralmetaG_FD_130130 | JGI IMG/M metagenome (GOLD analysis project Ga0181401, IMG submission 130130) | Marine viral communities from the oligotrophic San Pedro Time Series (SPOT) site, San Pedro Channel, CA, USA - 24 SPOT_SRF_2011-07-20 | ecosystem: Environmental > Aquatic > Marine > Strait...
TAACTTTGGGGGTATTATAGATGCAACAGACACTAATGGAAATGATTACTTTGAAGTAGATTATTTAGCACAAGAATTAGTATTTAATGATTTAAAAAATACTAATATTAATGATCCTAATAATTACCAAAATGAAGGAAATACTCCTTATATTCTTAAAACATTCCAAACACCCTATAGATTTACAACTAGGGTATTAAATTCAAGAAATATTCAATTACAATTTGGATCAGGTAATCCTAATGATATAGAGGAAGAAAGAACACCAAACCCTGATAATGTGGGGTTAGGTTTAACTTTTACAAAAAATAAATTAACAACAGCTTATAGTCCAACAAATTTTATATTTAATAATACTTATGGTATAGCTCCTTCTAATACATCGATTATAATAAGATATTATTCTGGTGGGGGAGTAGGTTCAAATTCAGAAGCTAACACATTAACTAGCTTAGATACATCAAATATTACTTTTTTGAAACCAAATTTAAATTCATCAACATCTAATTATGTATTTAATTCTTTAGCAGTTAATAACCCCAATGCTGCATCTGGGGGGAGAGCAGGCGATACTATAGATGAACTAAGGCAAAACATAATGTCTAATTCAAATACACAATTAAGAGCGGTAACAGCTGATGATTATTTAATTAGAGCATTAAGTATGCCTGGGAAATATGGAATTGTTTCAAAAGTACATGCTCAAAAACCTTTATCACAACAAAAGAATACAACATTAGATTTATATGTTTTATCATCTAATAGTAATGGAAATTTAGCAATTGCTTCATCAACTTTAAAAAGAAATTTAAAAGAATATCTTAATAAATATAGAATGATTGGTGATACAATATCAATAAAAGATGCATTTGTAATTAACATAGGAATTGAATTTGAAATAACAACAATACCCGAAGTAAATAATGGAACAGTTTTAAGGGATTGTATAGTTAATCTACAGGGACTATTGGACACAAGAAATATTGCTATAAACCAACCCCTTTCAATGAGAAATTTTGAAGTAGCCATAGATTCTACTTCAGGGGTACAAACAGTAAAAAGTATTAAAGTAATAAATAAATCTGGTGGAGCATATTCTCAATATGAATATGATATAGATGGAGCAACTCAAAGTAAAATTATATATCCTTCTATTGATCCTATGATTTTTGAATTAAAATTTCCTAACGAGGATATAAAAGGAAGAATAGTAACAATTTAATTATGGCTGTATATAAATTATTTCCTATAAAAGACGCAACGATATATTCTGGCTATCCGGCTATGAATACAGGAATGGATGCTTTGTTAGAAGTAACATCTGAATTTCCAGAAACCTTAACACCTTCTCCTAGAGTATCTAGGGCTTTAATTGAATTTGACCAAGATGAAATTGATGAGGTTATTAATAATAAAATAACAGGTGTATTTAAATCAAACTTAAGAGCTTATGTTGCTAAAGCTGAGGGAATTAATATGAACTCAACAATAAAGGTATATCCTATATCGGGTTCTTGGAATAATGGAAATGGAGAATATTTAGATTCACCTCAAACATTAAATGGTGTCAGCTGGGGATTCCAGGATTCATCGGGCTCAGTAGCTTGGGGGGTAGATAATACCATACCTTTTATGTCATCTTCATATCCTTCTGGTCAAAAAGGAGGAGGTACATGGTACACAGGCTCTAATAACCCATCAGTTACATCTGTAACAGGTTCTCAAACTTTTGGTATTAGAACAGATAAAGATCTAAATATAGATGTAACAAACCCAATTAAGTTATTTTATTCTGCATCAAATGCAATGGATGGTGGTTATATAAAGGTTGAAAATAGAGGATTTTTAGTAAAATGGACAGAAAGTATAGAATTTACCCCTTCTCAATCAATACAACCTATTTTAAAATATTATTCAGTAGATACAAATACTATTTACCCACCAGCTTTAGAATTTAAATGGGATGATTCTTCATATTCAACTACTTTATCAGCAATAAGTACCACAGATCTATTTATTGGTTTAGATTCAAACCCAGGTATATTTTATTCTGAAAGCTTTAATAGATTTAGATTAAACGTGAGACCAGAATTTCCTGTTCGTACATTCCAAACGGAATCATTATATACCCAAAATTTTGCATTACCATCAACATCTTATTATGCTATAAAAGATTTAGATACAAATGAATTTGTGGTTGATTTTGATACAAGCTATACTAAAATTAGTTGTGATAACACAAGTAATTATTTTGATGTTTATATGAATGGATTACAACCAGAAAGATATTATAAAATTTTAATTAAAACTACTATTAATGGTAGTACAATTGTAAAAGATGAAGACTATTATTTTAAAATAATTAATGGGTAATGGTGAAAAAAACAATAAGTTTAAAAAAAGAGGTATTTGATAAATCCCGATATGTTAAAACTATAGATACAAGTTTTAACGAACTGGGAGTTAAAACTGTTACTCAACAACTTGATGAAGAAACAACAGTTGAAGAATTTTTTGACTTATATAGTGAATTATTTTATACTATACCTGCTGAAGGTAATACTAATTCCCATAGGTTTTTAGTAGAACAAAGTGGTGAATATATTAATTTTGATGAAAATTTAGAAGAAATAGAAGCATTAAGAGAAGAAATTGCAAGACTTAGAACAGATATTCTAAGCCTACAGATTAAAAATATGGAACTAGAAACAGGACAAAAAATAAATGTAAATACTGATGCTTTAAAAGATCAAATAAATTCATTAGGGTCTGATATAACATCAAATGCAAACGCAGTAGCTGAAGCCCAAGCACAAACAGAACAAGCAATAGTGGATTCTAATAAAGAAGATCCTGGAGTAGATACATCTGGAGTAGGATATTTTAGTGGTGGAAGTGGTAGAAGTGGTGGTTATTAAAAAATAAATTATGTCAAAAGAAAACATAGAAATATTTGAATTAAACCCAGACAGTTTTGAATTTCAAGACTATCAAACTTCTGACCTTAATTTAATACCAATTACAGGCTCAAATGGTAATTTTAATCAACAAACGGATTATATCGAATATTGTATATATGACGAAGGAAAAGATAAAATATACCCATCATCATCCCCTGCAGCTGTCTTAGAAAGCTATAAAATAATAAATAATGAATTGTGTGTATACCCCCAAGAGGATTTAGAAAATCTAGGGTTTAACGATTCAACATATAGTATATTATATAATTTTTATATTAAAAGACTATCATCTTCTACTAATGAAAATTATTTTATTAAAGAAATTTCATCTGATAGAACAGAAATAAGAATAGATAGCAATACCATTTCTATTGAAAATCTAGTAAAATCAGCTAATGAATTTATAGAATATAGAAAAAATCAAAATTATTTTGTAGACTTTTATCTTAATTTTGGGAATAATAAAACCATTATAGCTAATAACCTAAAATTAGAAGATGAAACAACTGATGATCCTACAATTTTAATTAAATTATATGAACCTTTACCATCTGAATTTAGTTTAAAGGATACCTTATGGGTTGTAGAAGAATTTAGTGAATCTAAATTATATCAAGTTAAATTTCCTTTTATAGAAATAGTAAATGAAAGTAGAAATTTTATAAAAGGGCCTAATTTTAATATCCCTATTAAAAATGAAACAGGGAAAACAAGTGAATTAGTATCATTTAATTCTTTAATTAATACCACTTTAACTTCATCAGCCCATCAAATAAAAAATATTTTAGATGATAAAGAAGTTTCAATAAATGTTAATTACGAAAATAGATCAGATTTTATATATTTCAGTTCTGCTGAATCTCGTCTAAGAAATTTTAATTATAAAGTTGGATTAATTGAATCATATACTAATTCAATAAAAACTTTATCAAATACAGTTAACCAAAACACCCAAAACACTACAGAATATAGTTCTAGTAAAGCATCATATGAAGGGGCTATTAATGAAATAGTCGATAAATTTGATGGGTATGAAAGATTCTTGTATTATGATAGTGGGTCATTATTTTCATACCCAAAATCTAATACATCACCTCCTTATAATTTATATTCTACAGGAAGTACTGAAGCTTTAGAATGGTTAGGAAGTACTAATGGTACAAGTCCATATTATGGGGGACAATTAGTATCGGCTTCTAATTATGATCAAGATAATCAAAATTATTTATATTGGGCTATACCTGAATATTTAAGAGATGATTCAGATAACTCTCAATATTTAGTCTTTGTTGATATGATAGCTCAACAGTATGATAATACTTGGCTGTATACTAAAGATTTAACAAATAAATTTAATGCTGATAACCGTTTAGAATTTGGTATATCAAGAGATTTAGTAAACGAAGCTATTAAAGATTTTGGTGTTAAATTATATTCAAATAATTTTGATAATGATGATTTATATACTGCTTTCTTAGGATTAACACCATCCGGAAGTATATTTCCAATCCCTAATATTACTGGGTCTATTAATGGCGAAATTAATACACCTACTGGGTTTGAATACATAAATACTAGAATATCAGGGTCAAATAATATAATTCCATTAGATAAAGCTAATAAGCGTTTATATAAACGAATCTACCATAATTTACCTTATTTGTTTAAAACTAAAGGTACAATAACAGGTTTAAGAGCATTAATAACCTCATACGGAATACCAGATACTATCTTAAGAATAAATGAATTTGGAGGTAAAGACAAAAATGAATCTCAAGATTGGGATTTAAGCCAAAAAGTATTTAATTATTCCTTTGATACACAAGGTAAATTTAATATCACTTCATCATTCTCAGTAGAAGGAGATTTTAGAAAAAATAACCAATCTTCTCCTAATTCAATTCAATTTAGATTTAAAACACCGGGCATTCCAACAAACTTATCTCAATCCTTATTTAGTGTTACTTCTGATAGGTCACTTTTATTACTAGAATATACAGGTAGTGGTATGGAAAGTGGATCATATTCAGGTAGTATTCCTAACCCAGAAAATACATATGGCACATTAAAACTAATCCCAGATACAACTAATCCTAATTTATCTGCTAGTTTATATTTACCATTTTTTGATGGAGGATGGTGGTCAGTACAAACTGATATTTCTACATCAAACACAGCATCTTTAAGTGCAGCTAATAGAATAAATGACAAACTAGGATTTACGGGTTCTGATAGTATAGTAGGATTTGATTCAAATTATTATTTTAATGCAGGTACTTCTGAGGCATATTTTGGTAATGATGGTAGTGATATACTTTTTACTGGAAAAACATATACAATTTTTTCTGGTTCATACCAAGAGATAAGATATTATAATGAAATAATTTCTTCTAGTGTATTTTATGATTATACTATGAATCCTTATTCATTTGAAGGAAATACAATCAATTCAGCTCCAGAAAATTTAATATTTAGAGCGGATTTAGGTTCATTATTAAATACATCAAGCAGAACATCAGTTCATCCCAAAGTATCTGGTTCATCACAGTACGTAACATCATCATTTAAAACATTAATAAGTTCAAGTGGTTTTTATGTAAGTTCATCTAATTTTAAAGTAAATAGAGAAACAATATATCAAGATCAAGTACCATCAGGTATAAAAAATAGGATAAATGAAAAAATAAGTATAGATAATACTATTATCCCAGAAGGGAATGTTTTATCCCCAATGAGATCTTTACAACAAAATTCTCTTGAAAGTTCAAGTTATACTCCAACAGCTGACTATCTAGAAGTAGCGTTTTCACCCCAAGATCAGATTAATGATGATATAAATTCTCAATTAGGTTATTTTAACTTAGGTGATTATATTGGAGACCCAAGACAAATATCAGAATCGGGAGTTAATTATCCTTCTTTGGATATATTAAGAGATTCCTACTTTCAAAAATATATAAATAGTTATAATGTTGTTGATTTTGTTAGATTAATGAAATTCTTTGATAATTCATTATTTAAAATGATTAAAGATTTTACTCCTGCTAACACAAGCCTATCCTCAGGAGTAGTAGTTAAACAACATATACTAGAAAGAAATAGAGTAAGACCAACACAAATAACATCATCAAACCAAACATTCTCAGGTTCAATTAAACCACAAGTAAGAAATTATGATACTGGATCTGGTGATGTAGGTCAATATGAATTTAGAAGTGGATCTGCCATATATAGATTTAGTGGTGGAACTGGAGGTTCATTTGAAAGATTTAATGGATTAAAAACATCCCCATCTGCTTCAGCTTTAGGATTATCTAATGATTATCATTTAACACAAAGTTACACTGAATCTAAAGAAGGTAAATTAGGTAGAGAAATTATAACTACTTTTGATCAAAAAGAATTTTATGATGGTGAGTTTAGTGGATCCGAATTAACAGTAGTAACACAATCTTTAGGCCCTGAATGTATAGTATACCTAAAAAACCCAGATAAACCCTTAGTTTATTATCCTATATTTTATGCAGGTGCAGAGGGTGTAAATAATAATGTTAACCTCTTTGATGGTACTGTTAAAGCCCTTGATTTTATTGATGGTAGAAACTCACCATTACCAGGTTATGCTTGGATTTTTAATAAAAGAAACTTTAATGCAACATCATTAGATGATGTTCTTACTGTATTTTTAATGAAAGTATCAGGTACGGATTATAATGGGAATGAAGTTAGAGATTTTATTGCAGGAGCTGAAACTATTCAATTTGTTTTCCCTGAGGGTATTAAATCATATAATGTAGATGGAGTTGTTATAGCTGAAGATCATGCTACTTTAACTATTAATAGGGAAATAGGAGATTATAGATTTGCTTCCTCATCAAATGGAGGTACAGAAAATTGGAGTTTAAGAGCCTATGGAGATTATAGATCACCAGATGGTATTGTTCCCGGGTTTGATCCCTTTTCCCAAGGTAAATTCCATGCCGAAACAACAAATCAATCTCAAGTATTTAGATATTATAATCAAGGGGGAGATGAGTTTATCCCAACAGTAGTAGGTGACCCATTAAATTTCTTTAATACAGGTGCAGTAGATATGCTTAATAAACCCTTATTTAATAATCTTGATGGATTTAAATATGGAGCTTATATACCAACAAGAACATCAAATGTACCTTGGGTAGTTTCTTGTTCAATAGCTTATAGTGCATCCGGAGGAGGAGATATAGATGTAACTACAACAACAAATGGTGTTTACCATTCAGGAAGCTTCTTTAATAATCAAATGATATCATACGGGGGTATTTTTGAAAATACTATCTACCCAGATTATTTCAATGGGACAACAAGTGGTGTTAACCCACCCTTTATTAGTAACCCAGGTGTAGTAGCTTCAATTTTAATGAGTAATTCTGGGTCACTAGATTCTAGTGATGCTGCAACTGGGTCATTAAATACTATAATATATTTTACGGGATCCGAAGGGAGTACATATGCATCAGAAACAGTATTTTATAATACTAATGAAGTTTTTTCTTCAATAATGTATATTACCCCAAGAATGAATGTAACATATCCTTTTGAACAATTATTTTATGAGCATACTAATCCTTCTAACAAATATTATAAAATAGGTAATAATCACGTAGCACAAATATTACAAGGTCAAAACCAACAAGTTGTTGCTCGTAATTTTATCCCAGATACAAATGTTGATACATCAGATGGAGTAGTAAGAAATGCAGGAATGTCGGGTTCATTTGCTTTACCTCCAAATTCAATACAATCTCTTACTTTAGATGAAACATTTTTTACATCTAGTTTTAATAGATTAAAATCAGGAGATAGAATTTCAAGCTCTGCTGCCGATAGTGGTCATTCAAAAATACACGTAGGAGGTACAGCCTCATTATCATTCGACTATTCAGAATTAATAATGGGTCAACCATCATACCTTGGGGGTACAGGTCCATCAACCCCAATTATTGATGATTTCAATTTTAATCTAAATTCTGGTCCTAGTGGTGGGGCTAGTAGTCTTATAGCACAATATAGACATTTATCTGGTAGTGCCCTAAATTCAGAAAATAGTGATTTTTCAACTATACAAGGAAATAATGGATCATTTTCAAATTTTACTCATGATACCATTGGAGAATACCAATTAAATTTATATGACTTTTGGGTTGATTATTATGATTCACATGGTGGAAGTATAAATTCTAGTGTACAATCAGCTCAAATCCAAATAGACATAGAAGTTGAGTACTCTCTTTCAACTCCCCCAACGGGACTAGAAAAATTTATATTAGCTCTAGGCCGTAGAGAAACACTTACTGTAGATGCCTTTCCTGATCCTCAACAACAGGAAGAAGGAGCCCAAACGGGTACTATATCATTAACCCGAACCCTAGTAATTGATCCTAACCCAGGTTCTGATTTTGGTTACAATTCAAACTATTCTATAATGTTAGGTTGGAACGGTAATGAGGATGTAGAGGTTATATACAAAGTAAATGAATTTGACATTGAAATTCGAGTATTAGAAGAAGGTCAAGGGTCTATGCAAATGATAAATTCAGAGTTAGTTGAAGATGCTAGATTTAGACAAGGAACCACACTATCCAATACTCTAACTATACCTGGTAAAAACCAATCATCTCCATCAGCACAAGCTACTTATATGGCAGTAGTACAACCTCAGTTGTATATAACAGGATCAGATTTTGATCCAAAACAATTAATAGGAATAGCACCAGGTTACGCACAAACTGTAACTGGAAGTTCTGTGATGAAATGGGAAGGTAGTGGTTCACTTAATAATATTAGAAGAACTTCTAGTGTTCCTTACATTAGTACTGTATATAGAAACCTATTAATGGAGGGACCTGGTGGGCTTGAAAAAGCTTTAAAAGCTACATTTAAAGATCCAAACTTTTTAGGAAATACTGATTCATTAGGTAATTTAAATGACTATTATACTCAACCTTCTTCATCAATTATATTAAATTCCATGAAAAAAGCAGTGGAACTATGTGATTATGAAATAGTACATGAAACTGGAACAACCCCACTTATTAATTACGCTTATCTTGAATTAGCTAGTAATGTTAGCGCAACAGATGACCATACACCAGCTAGTTTAATACCCTTAACCCAATCAATGGATTATAGTGCTGATGATAGAATAGGATTTGATGGTTTATCTCAATTTACACTTGAAACCGAACATTTTAGAAATATATTAAATGCCGCAAATAAACCAACTGGGTTCTTTAAAATAAGATATATAAACCCATCTAATATATCAAAAACAAATACAATTGAAGTTGCTGCATCTCCTAATGTAGTTTTATCTTTTGGAACACCCCAAGGAACACCTGCACCTCCAATTTCTATAATGGATACAAGTAATGGAACATTATATCCAACACTAAATAGCTCATCTAGTATGTACTACCCAGAGTACAAATTTTCTAGATTTAAGAAAAGGGTTATTGAATCAAAAAATAGCCTAAAAACAGAACAAATGTATCCTGCTGAAAATTTAGATTATCCTAAAATTTTCATTACTAACTCTGTATTTTTTGAGGAAGATGGGTATAAAATGACAGGTTCATTAAGAATACATAAAGGAGATTATGATGACCCATCAAATTTAGGCCCTATTATATTTCAAAGTACATTTATAGTACCTGAGAGTGAATCTATAGATACTGTAGTAGTAAGTGGTTCAATTGGATTACCACCAACTACTTTTAAATATAATGATGCCTTTAGGATGTCATTATCTGTAGAAAAAGGTTTAACTTCCTTCTTGGATATTACAGAATACACAATGAGTTTATTCCCTTCGGAATCTCAGTTTGGTCAAATTACTGAAGATTTAGCCCTATATGGGGTAGCAGACCAACCAGACGGAGCAGATTATGGCCAAGATTTATATGGAGGTTCTTTAATCCCTGCACAACCAGGGTATAATAAATACGCTAAACCAACATTAACAAATGTAATTCTTTCAAGTTATTATGGTCAAGGAGTATTACCATTTAATATAATGTTAGATTGTCAACCACTATTAAATAATTACAATGCTCAAAGAAAAAGCACATATTTAATGGATGTTGATTATACAAATGTAACTGGTTCACTTACTCCTGTAAATTATTTACAAATATTATCTGGTAGTGCTTTTAGAGCAACGGTCCCTGATTCAAATTATACTCAACAATCTTCTACATTGCCTAGATATGATGGAACAAAAGCAACATCAACTCAAGTTAATCAATGGTCTCCATTAGATAAAGGAACTTTTGGTGAATTACCAGTTATTGAATTACGTACTGCATATTTTGGGTATTTTAATTCTATTAGTAATCTATATCCTATATTAAATGATGCTATTAACTTAAATATATCATATTTTATAGATCAACAAGGCAATGCTATTCCACCAACATTAGAAGCTGGATTTGGAGCAGCAATTGTTGAAAAAGCTTATAACAAAAATGACATTGTAACCTTAAGTTTTAACAGTGCAAGTAATGAATTAGAAAAAATGGACCCATTATCACAAATTATAGATGTGGGTAGAAAACCATTCCCAGTAACTTATACACAAAATGGACCTAGATCTTACGCAAGAGATATATACCTATCAGGTTCAGGAAGATTAAGTTTATATGACAATAATGATGCTAATTCATTTACTTCATTTGCTTTAACGGCTGAAGGTACATCATCATTAAAAGCTAACCAAGATGATATAATACCAATTCAATCTACTTATACTAGAGGAGAACCATTTATAGATTCACCTAGAAATTATATATTACAAGTATTAGACCCAATGTTATCATCATCAGGATATTCTGATTCTTCAAACCATAAATTTAAATACACTGGATCTAATAATGCAGCAGCTCTAAATGATTCGGGATCATTTAAATTTACTGATCCAAACCAATCAAATAACCTTTTATCTAACCCACAAAAATTATATATGGAAACATCATTCCATACATCATTCTTATATGAAGGTTATAGAAAAGGAAAAAATGATGGTGATGAATTAAAATTCCAAATTCAAATGTTAGTTAATGGAGAAGGAGTACCATTTGAACTTGAAGATGTAGAAATGATTATTCATAAAACAAGCGGTAATCCTATTAACATAGGAAGTATTATAGGAACAGGAAAAGGTAGTAGTAAACACCCATTGTGTAGATTTGTAGGAACTAAAAAAATTGTAAGAGGAAGAGGTTTTAAAAGAAAAACTACTTACAAACAATTCCCAACAACAGACGCCGTTTATAATGAATTTCATAATTCGTATTATATGTCAATAGAAAACCCAGGGTATGAAGCCTTTATTAAGAAAAAAGGAGTTTATACACATGGTACAGGGGATGTTCAGTATAGAGGAGATATGACAGCTACAGAATGGAAAATTATAGCCAATTCGGGTGATAGAGAAATAAAACATAATGATGAAGTTAAGTTTATTTTAAAATTAGCTATGCTACAAAGTGTATCTAAAAGTGGTAATAACGTATTTTACCCAGCGGCTTATAATGGTCCTATTAACCCAGTTAGATTACAAGTAATAGGTGGTAAAGACCACCTAATGGATGTAGAAAATACTGCTTCGGCTCCATTCTGGGTCTACACAGGTTCAGCAGGTGCTGGTTCTCAATCGGTAATAGACCAAAGTATATTAGAGATGTCTTCTTCAATATTTAATGAAGGATATGGTGAAGCATTTTATCAAGCTACACTAAAATACACCCCGGGTACATCAGAATATTTTCCAAGTGGGCAGGAACCACTAGATACAGCAATAGGAGCAGTTGATTCACCATTACTTTTATTACCTGAAGATGAAATTAGATTTCAAGGTACTGAGGAACAAGCTTATATTATTACAAAAGTAACTCCTCCATCAGAAAATGTAGGACGTGGTGATACAGCAAATTCTCAAACAGGTAGATTAAAAATCCACTTAGATAGACCAGTACCAGGTGGTATTAATAAAGATTTCTTCTTAGTTAGAAGATTTCAAGAATCAGCTAATAGCTTTATAATAAATGGTACCTATCCTTACAATATTAAAAATTCTGGATCAGAAGGAAGGGGCGTAGTATTTCCAGAATACCCGGCAACTGACCTAAGTATTAGTGCTTCTCAAATAGTAACTGACTTAGTTAGTAAAGGAATAATAACTTAACATATTTATAACATATAATTATATAATAAAATGGGATATTTAAACAATTCAGTAATAACAGTTGATGCTATATTAACTAAAAAAGGAAGAGAGCTGTTAGCTAGAAATGATGGTTCTTTTCAAATAACACAATTTGCATTATCAGATGATGAAATAGATTATACACTTTATAATCCAACTCATCCATCAGGTTCAGCTTATTATGGTGAGGCAATTGATAACATGCCTTTACTAGAAGCATTTCCTGATGAACAACAAATAATGAAGTATAAATTAGTTACTTTACCTAGAGGTACAGCTAAATTACCTGTACTAGATTTAGGTTATGCTTCGGTTAACTTAAAACAGGGAGCTCAATTAGCTATTACACCACAAACATTAAATTATTTAGGTAATACTCAAACATTTGAGTCAAGTGGTTATGCTGCTACTATAGGAGATGTTAGATTATTTAGTCAATACCAAGGAACAGGAGTTAATACTGAAGCCGCTGTAGCATCAAATTCATCACGAACAATAGGTACTAATGTATCCAAAACAGTAATTGGAACACAAATTAATTTAACTTCAACTACTGTAAATACTTTATTTGGTACACAAAAACAACTCAAAACTACTTTAACAGTAGTAGGATTAGATAGTGGTGCTAGATTAACAATCCCAGTAACGATTACCCAAAACCAACTAACATAATAAAAGATGAGCTTTAAAAGATTTGAACAGGAAGATTTCGTAATAAGTTCTGATACAGTTACTTCCACTGTATGGTCAGGTTTCCAACCAAGTTTGAATACCTACCACACTTCTTCAGTACAAAAAGAAGGGTCTTCAGGTCCTTATTATTTAAATATATATCAAAAAGATTCAACTGAAAACGGATCAGAAATTCAATTTTCATTAGCATTTGCCGATTCAACAGGTAGAGGCTCAGTATTATTTGATTCTTCTGTACCTCAAAAATCTCCATCAAGAACAAATTATGGACAATATAGAACATTAGTATTAGAAGATGAGAATGCTGAATTTACTTTTGGTCCAAGTTTTACTGGAAGTTATTTTTATGCTTTAAGTGTAGAAAGAGCAAGATATAAAGAAAAATTATTTCCTGGTTCTTTAAATTTAGTATTATCAAGTAGTAACTCACAGATAACTAGATTACACTTAACTGATGATTCTAATGAGGTAAAATTACCTACATTTTTTGGAACACAAAGAGCATTCCAAATAATTAGTGGTTCAGATGGAAATGCTTATAGAGGAAATGGTCACTCTAAAAGTGGTTCTTATGGATTATTTCTCCCAGACATTTCAACTATATTATTAAATGGATCAGCATTAGATGATAATAATGGTCCCGGAGTATCAGGCACAAATGATGGGTGTGGAATTAATTTATTAACTACTTTCCCAACAGGTTCAGATCAGGATAATGTTTCTAAGTTATTTAGACATATATCAGGTTCACCTGGACCTAGTACTTCAGATAGTAATATTTTTAAATTAAATTCTCAAGAAACAATAACATCAGATTTTGTATTTGTGAGAACAAGAAATTCTGAATTTAATTATTCAGAAAATCCAAGTTTTATATCTGGATCAACTGGTGAAGTAATTTACACCTATTTTATTGATAACCCAACTACATTCCCAACATCTGTAGGGATGTATAATAATTCAAATGAATTGTTAGCTGTAGCTAAATTATCAAGACCTATAACAAAAGATTTTACTAAGGAAGCTCTTATTAGAATTAAATTAGATTTTTAAGAATGAATGGCTGCTTTCAAACAATTCAATTCACAAGATATAATTGTTTCTCCACTGGAGTTAAATAAAGGATTTTCCTTTTCGGGGAATAATGCTTTAACGGCCTCAAATGTTCAAATAGCAAGATATTTAGGTAAAAACGCTAGTTTTTTAACTAATAAAGAACTTACGGGAACTATATATCCATCTAAAGATCTTAGAGAATACCAAACTACAGTATACAATTCAGTAAAACAATTATATTATTCAAATTATTTATCATCTAGCGATGGTAATGTATCAATAGCTACAACAGCTAGCTTTAATACAGATGGAACAGTAACCCCAGATTCGGGCTCAGTAGGGATATATTCACCTTTATATGATAACTATAATCAAACAGATTTATCTCCTTACAAATATTTCCCAACAGGGTCAGATAATACAATAGGAATATTATCAGTACCTAAAAATTTATATGGTGATTATATACAACCTAAATCTTTAAAAATTACTACTGAAAGTGGTAGTTATGTAGATGATGGGGAAGGAAGATTAAAAAGAATTAATGCTTCTAATACTCAAACTTTTGTAGGTAATGTTATTTATCAACATGGTATAGTAATTTTAACTGGAGGTAATAGAACAGATAGAATAGGTGAAACCGGACTATATGGTCAAAATGCAGAATATGGAGCAAGTTTATATGGAGGTAGATTAATAAACTCTGATGATATATTAAATTTTGTTACATCATCTATATTTGATGTTTCATTTTCTTCATCATTTGGAATATATGAAACTCAATATAAGTGTACTATAAATGAAAATGATTTTAATTTTTCATTAAATCCAAGTGTAATATCATCAAGCCAAAATGGTAGTGTACATGATTTTATTACAAGTTCATTTTTTGAACCATATGTAACAACAGTAGGATTATATGACAATAGTCAAAATTTACTAGCAGTAGGTAAATTAGCAAAACCTTTACCAACTTCTAAAACAACAGATACATCTATTTTAATAAACTTTGATAGACAATAAAATAGATCATATTTATAACAAATAGTAAAATATAATGGCAAGAAAATTACAAAAAACCCAAATACAAACTGGTAATACAGTTGAAGCTTTCCATGTAAGTCAGTCTGTAGATGCTTTCACAGCTGATAGTCAGGCAGCATATGATATATCAATATCTGGTTCTTTTAACGTAACTGGATCAACAATATTATCAGGTTCTACTGCCCTAGTAGGAATATCTGGTAATGATAGTGATAATGATGGAAATGTATTAGTAATAGACCCAAGTACAAATACAATATATACAACGGGTTCTTATGGAGGAGCAGGTGGTGGTGAAGGCCCACAAGGACCAGATGGAGCACCCGGACCACAAGGTCCTCAAAGTACTGAAGCAGGTCCTCAAGGACCAGATGGAGGGTTAGGACCACAAGGACCAGATGGATCCCAAGGACCAGTAGGTAATAGTATAACAGGTCCACAAGGTGCCCAAAGTATAGTTCAAGGACCAAATGGTCCACAAGGACCAGATGGAGCAAAAGGACCACAAGGTCCTCAAAGTACAGATGGAGGACAAGGTCCAGCAGGCCCACAAGGTACAGTAGCAGGTCCTCAAGGAACAGAAGCAGGTCCCCAAGGGCCAGATGGAGGACAGGGTCCAGCAGGTCCACAAGGCACAGAGGCAGGTTCTCAAGGACCAGATGGTTCCCAAGGTGTAGCAGGTCCACAAGGAACAGAAGCAGGCCCTCAAGGTCCAGATGGTTCTCAAGGTATAGGAGGCCCACAAGGCACAGAAGCAGGCCCACAAGGAACGGAAGCAGGCCCACAAGGAGCATTCGGTCCAACAGGCCCACAAGGTACAGAAGCAGGCCCACAGGGTTCAACAGGCCCACAAGGTACAGTAGCAGGTCCTCAAGGCACTGAAGCAGGTCCTCAAGGAACAGAAGCAGGTCCCCAAGGACCCTTTGGCCCAACAGGCCCCCAAGGCACTGAAGCAGGCCCACAAGGAACAGAAGCAGGTCCTCAAGGACCAGATGGTTCTCAAGGCGTAGCAGGCCCACAAGGCACAGAAGCAGGCCCTCAAGGACCAAATGGTGGTCAAGGTGTAGCAGGTCCACAAGGAACAGAAGCAGGCCCACAAGGTCCAGATGGTTCTCAAGGAACAGAAGCAGGCCCACAGGGTTCAAGCGGCCCCCAAGGAACAGAATTTGGTCCCCAAGGAATAGCAGGTCCACAAGGCCCCGATGGTGGTGGCGGAGGTGGTGGTGGAGGAGGAACTCCATACTCACAAACTATAAAATATCAATCAACAGATACAACTGGAGTAAAAATATTAATAAAATCATCAGGTAATTTATGGGGTGGTTTAACATGGTCACGTTCAAGTACAACATTAACTGTTAATCACGATGGTCATGGTTTATCAGCAGGTGATTATGTTTTAATAAGAAATATGAATGTTGATTATTCTTATCTAGAAATTCAAACTGCTTCTACTAACCAATTTACATTAACAGTACCAGCTACTGGAGATGCAAGTGGTACAGATGGTGGATATATAGTAGCATTTAAATCAGCATTTACTGATAGTGGTACAACAGGTGACATTACAAGTGTTACTATTACGATGCCATCATCAGCTTTAGAAGCTAGTCAACAATTAGAATCTATTAATATATCATCAACAGTTCAAGAATCAGTATTTGCTGTAACCGTTCCAAAAGGTATAGCAAGTGGAGCAGCAGGTACTGCTACTTCAATAATTAATTTTGATTTACCTACTGTAACGGGTATTGGTGGTGATAGTGAACCTTCAAATTTATCTATAAGTCCTAAAATAGCTTCAACAGATGTTAATAATGGGGATTTTAATAAATATACATTAGTAAATAGTGATGGTGCTGTTGGAGAAGCTACAATTATAAAAATGATATTTTAAAAGAACAAAAACCTTAAAATCCAAATGGCAATAAAAACATTACTTAAATTAGGAAAAATTTCGGCAGGATCCGAAGGAGGATTTAAAGTCTTTTCTGGTGGTACTCCAAGTTCTGGAGGTGAAACAGGATTTATTAGAGTAAATGCTACTTTTAGTAATGGTAGTACTAATGTTACTGTTAATAGTGATAACTCGGGTTATTACCCCAGAACTTATATTAGGGTAGGACAAATAGTTAGAGCAACTAGTGTTGGATTTACGGATAACCAAACTATAATTACAGCTGTAGCATCGGGTGGTAATAGTTTTACAATAGCAGAAGCTCCAAATACAGATACTTCAAAAACAGCAGTTATAAAACCAGGTAAAACACAAGCATTTGTTCAATCTGGTTCCCTTTCAACTCCAACAGGTTATCCTAATTGGAGATATAATGACGTTACAGGAAGTAATGATTCAGAATATTCAGAAAATGAAAGAAAATGGGCTATTTTAACTCAAATGGCTCTTACATCTTCTAGAACTTCAAACGTAGAATCTGTTTATGGTGTATATGAAATTGTTGAATTTACAGATAGAGTAAGTAACACTTTAGCTAGTTACTTTATTACATCCAGTGATACACTCCCAGAACCTGAAGCTTTTACACCTTATCAAACAGGTACATCTTTAGGAATTACAGAATTATCATTAACATCTTCAGTTCCTCAAATTTTTCATGGTGGTGATGTAGGAATATTAGAAGGATTAGGGTTTGCAGGTGAGCAAGATCAAATATTATCCTTTTTAGATAGAAATAGTAGTGGATTCCCATTTACAGGATCAGCTCAAATTACAGGAAGTATTGGAGTAACAGGTAGTGCTCAATTTATTAAAGGACCTAAAGAAGCAGATTTCTTTATTGTTAAATCGGGCAGTTTAGAATCTTTTAAAGTAAACAGTGCTGGAGTAACTACATTTGGAGATTTTGATTATTCACCCCCAGCAATTGCCGGAGGACTTATCTACAGTGGTAGTAAATTTTATGCAGGAATAGAATAACTTATATATTTATAATAAATTAAAAAACCCTTAAAAAACAAAATAAATGGCAACATGGAAAAAGATAGTGGTATCCGGATCGGCGATATCACAACTAGAAAACGATTCTAATTATTTAGTATCAAATTCATCCGGAGTAGCTCTATCTGGATCCTTTAGTGGGTCTTTCCAAGGAGATGGCTCAGGATTAACAGGAGTATCGGCAGCAGCATCTAACGCATTAGCTGATGGACCAGGTATTGTTGATTTCACATATGATGGTGGAACATCAGGAATAACTGTATCAGTTGATTCAGGTTCATTAGCAGGAGATGGTATAACAACAACAGAAGCAGGCAAATTTGTAGTTCAAGCAGCAGATACAACTATCGCAGTAGGCTCAGGTGGTATTAATGTAGTTGAAGCTAACTTCTCAGGAATACCTAATACAGGTCTTACTAATGATGGAATAATGTTAGGTACTACTGACATCTCATTAGGTGCTACAGGATCTTCAGTCGCAGGTTTAACATTAACAGGTGTAGAAGGATCAGGATCATTTAGTGGTTCATTCCAAGGTAACTTCGTTGGAACAACTAACCTACCAGACTTAACAGCAGGAAATGGTTTAACAAGTACAGGTGTATATGATGGTAGTGAAGCAAGAACATTTTCAGTATTAGCTACAACAGGTAGTGGAAATATTAAATCGGTTAATATTGGTTCAAATGGTGTAGGATTTGATATTAGTACAATTGATGGTGCTGGTATCGGAACTTCAGGTGGTGAATTAATTGTTAATGTTGATGATTCATCAATTGAAATTAATACTGATACTTTAAGAGTAAAAGAATCAGGTGTAACAAATGCAATGTTAGCGAATGATGGTATAATGTTAGGTTCTACTGATATTAGTTTAGGAGCCACAGGTTCTTCAGTAGCAGGATTAACATTAACGGGTGTAGAGGCATCAGGATCATTTAGTGGTTCATTTGAAGGTGATGGTTCAAGTTTATCAGGAATAGCAACTACATTATCAATCCAAGGTGATACTGGTACGGATACTGTAGATTTACAAACTGCTACTCTAGATTTTGAAGGTACAACTAATGAAATTGTAACTACAGTATCAGATGATAAAGTAACTTTTGCACTCCCAGATGATGTAACAATTGGTAGAGATTTAACAGTAACTCAAGACTTAACAGTTTCTAGAAATTTAGTAGTAACTGGAACAGCTTCTTTCCAACATACAGAAGATTTAGATGTAGCTGATAGATTTATTAGATTAGCATCAGGATCTAATTCAGCCGGAGATGGTGGTATTGTAATACAACAAAATTCTGCCACTAATGGTGAAGTATTTGGATTTGATTCTGGACAAACAAGATTTGGTATATCATCATCATTTGATGCTTCTCAAAATACTTTTGCACCAGATGCTTTTATGGCAGCAGTATTAGAAGGAGGAGCTGGAGTAAATACACCAGCAGCCACACCTGCCAGATACGATAAAAAAGGTAATATTTTTGTTGGAGCTAATGAAACTATTTGGATTTACTCATAGTTATAATAAATGGGTAATATAAATGAGTTTCAAATCTGGAAAAACTGTTCATAAAGAACTTCCAAAAGAAAACAAGGTAGACCCCTATAAGGGTCTACCATTTTTTTCGGAAGAAGATTTTGCATTTCTTTTCTTTAAACTTAAAAATACAGAGTTTAAAGGGGAGGAAATGGAAAGTTTTTATAATTTAACATTAAAACTTCAAAATCTTTACACTTTTCTAAAATCAAGAAACCAAATAAAAAAATAATCCTAAATTTTATTTTAATATTTATAATCACATATATATCTACTCCTTATGGCACAATGGAAAGAAATTTTATTAAGTGGCTCTGATGCAGAAATAGGATCATTATCTGTAGATAATAGTATTACAGGATCTATATTTTCTGGATCTCAATTTAGTGGGTCCTTTTCAGGATCATTCCAAGGAAATGGTAGTGGTTTAACTGATGTTCCTACTACTATTAAAGTATATAGTGGTTCTACTCAAGCTACAGGAATAACACGTATTGAAATAACAGGTAGTACTACTGATTTACAAATAACAGGTGATGATAATGAAATTGCCCAAATTTCAATAGAAGGAGGGAGTGGAGGTACATATTCAAATTCAAGCTTAACTCCTATAGATTTTCCAAATGAAGACAACCCCAATATACCCGCGGGATCATCATTTACTAATAAAACATTTTCTGAAATGATGGATTTAATGCTATACCCAGAATTAAATCCAACATTATCTAATCCATCAAATACACTTAGTATTTCTCCATCAGGATTCCAAGAAATTAAAGATACTATAACTATTACCCTTAGTGCTACTTTTAGTAAAGGATCAATTTCACCCGCTTATGGTACTACAGGATTTAGAAGTGGAGATCCTAATGAGTACAACTATAGTGGAACAGGCGTTTCAGATAACCCTAGTACTTCATTAACAGATTCGGAAACAATTTCTAATTATGAAATACAATCAGGAGCAAATACATGGGGTGGTAGTGTTGATTATGATGCTGGTCCACAACCTAAAACAAGTAAGGATAATAATTTTGGTTCAGCTTTACCAGCGGGAACTACTAGCACTATTAGTAAAACTATTACAGGAGTTTATCCTGTATGGGCTACTAAAAACTCAATTACATCAACCAATAAACTAACATTACAATCAATGTCTTCTTTAATTGAAGTTACTATGGCGGCTGAAAATGATAGTGGTGATAAACAAATATTAGAAGTACCTACTGGGTTTAGTACTATAACGGGCCTACAAGAATATAACCCTAATACAGGCCAATGGCAAACTGCACCCTTTTCAACTTTTACTAATAATGGAACTATAACACATAACGACCCCCAAGGAAATTCAGTTAATTATACTCAATATGAACATAACGGAACAAAAACAGGGCAAAGAGATTTAAGATTTTTAGTATAAAACTATGGGAAGACTACAAGGAACATTTAGCACAACCGCAAACTATGAACCAGAAAAGGCATCTCCATTTGATGCTCGTTTAGTAGTAGATAATAAAGCAGATTTAACAACATCTGGCATGTTTAATGCACAAGATGGTGCAGTCTATGTTTATGTAGGTATGACAGTTACAGTTGCTAATGATAGTGCATCGTCATCAAATAATGGTCTTTATATATTACAAGACACTGATTATACAGATTCTGATAATTGGTTATTTGTAGGTGGTTCTTCTGCTGGTTCTCAAGGACCAGATGGTGCTCAAGGAACAGAAGGAGGACAAGGAACAGAGGGAGGACAGGGAACAGAAGGTTCTCAAGGACCCGATGGTGCTCAAGGAACAGAAGGAGGACAAGGAACTACAGGTGAAAGTATTTTAGGACCACAAGGTCCAGATGGTACACTAGGTCCACAAGGCCCAGATGGTGTACCAGGTCCACAAGGATATACTGGGACACAAGGAGCGGATGGTGTACAAGGATATGATGGAGCACAAGGAGCAGATGGATCTTTTGGAGGAGCTACATTTGATTATACCTTTGATTCCTCAACAACTATAAACCCAGGTAGTGGTGAAATACGTTTAGATAATACTTCACAATCAGGATCTACTGGTTTGTACATTGATTATTTAGATGATAATGGTACTAATATAAAATCATTTCTACAAACAGTAGAAAGTGTATCTTCTCTTATTAAGGGGCATGTTAGAATAGCAAACAGAATAGATGCTACTCAATTTTTATTATTTCAAATTAGTGAAATTGATTTTTATGATGCAAACACTTATGCAGATATTACTATAAACTCTGGAGATGGAAGTGAAGAATCTCCATTTCAAGATGATGAAGATATTATAGTATCATTTGTAACTACAGGGGATAAAGGTGTTCAGGGACCAGATGGAGCACAGGGAACAGAAGGTGCCCAAGGACCAGATGGTGCTCAAGGAACAGAAGGTTCTCAAGGAAATGAACCTATAGCAGATGCTTTTATTGTAACTGTTTCAGGAGGAAAGTATTATATAGATGGTGTACAACAAGATACATTAAGCTTATTTAAAGGTTTTACCTATACTTTTGATCAAACAGACTCTACAAATAATAATCATCCATTAGTATTATCAACAACAAGCAATGGTACTCAATATACAAACGGTTGGAGTGATAATGGCGGGTCAGCTGGTTCAACATTAATTTCAACGTTTAAAGTACCACAAAATGCGCCAAATACATTATATTATAAATGTGTTAACCATTCAGGAATGGGTGGACAAATTAATATATCATTAGCTGGAGCTCAGGGAGTCCAAGGTCCTCAAAGTACAGATGGAGGACAAGGTCCAGCAGGCCCACAAGGTACAGAAGCAGGACCTCAAGGTCCAATAGGACCACAGGGCACAGAAGCAGGCCCACAAGGCACAGAAGCAGGACCTCAAGGTCCAATAGGTCCTCAGGGCACAGAAGCAGGCCCTCAAGGACCAGATGGTATTCAGGGTGCAATAGGACCTCAAGGCACAGAATTTGGACCACAAGGAATAACAGGACCTCAAGGAACAGAAGCAGGACCACAGGGCCCAGATGGTATTCAAGGTGCAGCAGGCCCACAGGGTACAGAAGCGGGTCCACAAGGCACAGAAGCAGGCCCTCAAGGTCCAATAGGACCACAAGGTACTGAAGCAGGCCCACAAGGTACAGAAGCGGGTCCACAGGGTACAGAAGCAGGCCCTCAAGGACCAGATGGTATTCAAGGTGCAGCAGGCCCACAGGGTACAGAAGCGGGTCCACAAGGCACAGAAGCAGGCCCTCAAGGAACAGAAGCAGGGCCTCAAGGTCCAATAGGCCCACAGGGTACAGAAGCGGGTCCACAGGGTACAGAAGCGGGTCCA
>Ga0181401_1000241_pt1 | contig 22806 bp, 32 predicted proteins | sample 24SPOviralmetaG_FD_130130 | JGI IMG/M metagenome (GOLD analysis project Ga0181401, IMG submission 130130) | Marine viral communities from the oligotrophic San Pedro Time Series (SPOT) site, San Pedro Channel, CA, USA - 24 SPOT_SRF_2011-07-20 | ecosystem: Environmental > Aquatic > Marine > Strait...
ACCTTGGTCACCTGCAAACGATATCACAGCCGCACTTTGGTTAGATGCTTCAGATACTTCAAGTTATTCATTAAGTGGAAGTAACCTTAATACTGTTACAGACAAGTCAGGAAACTTCACTGTCACCGTCGACGGTACTCCAACACGAAACGCCAGTAGTCTCAACAGTTTAAATACGTGGCTCTTCAACGGTAGTGAAAGTCTAACAACAAATTCAGGATCGTGGGCCAGCAGTGGTAATCACTGGGCCATAGGTGTGTTCCAATGGCACACTACAGATAGCACCAAAGACAGTTTCTGGAGTGCTGACGGATCAAAAACTTATGCTGTTTCAAGCAGTAGGAATGACAACAACTGGGATGGCGAGATAGACTATGACGGTAGCAACAGTATTGTCAGTGGTGTTGCCAAAAACGACTTCACAGTAAGCATTGGTGTTAGCGATTGGACGATTGTCAGCATTGTGTTCAATAAAACAGGTAACCAAATATTTGGTAGATTGAACGGCACTCTAAGAACTGATGTAGACCCTTACAACAATTCGATGAATACCAATGTAAGTGATGTTCGTATGATGCGTAACAGATCAAATGTAAAATTGGATGGTGCTATGGCAGAATATTTCCATGTAGCAGGTGCTCCAGGCACAGGTGGAACTGACATCACAGATGTTATAAAAGCAGAAGGTTATATTGCACACAAGTGGGGTTTAGAGAGCAATTTACCAGTGAGTCACCCATATAAGAGTTCAGCACCATAAGGATAAATATTACAAATAGGAAGATACAATGGCAGTCAGATACCCACTAGTAATAGATACAACAGATAACAATAAGATTAAAGAACTACCATTAAACGATAGTTTGAATCTTAGCACAAACAGTATTGTAAATGCTGTTAATATAACAGCTAGTGGAACATTGACTGTTGCAAACTTAGTTGTTGATAGCAATAGTGTATCAATTAATGGTAACCCTATAGCAACTGTTGCAGTAACAAACAGTTATACAGATTTAAGTAATAAACCTTCATTGTTTGATGGTCAGTATAGTTCACTCACAGGACGTCCTACTATAGTATCAACAACTGAAGACTTAGCAGACGTATCAAGCACACAAGCAACAAACGGACAAGCATTAATATATAATTCTACAAGCGGAGTATACGAACCTGGAAGTATAGCAGACGCATCAATCGACTTAACTGATCAAGATATTGGCGAAATGCAAAATGTTGTGTTATCAAGCCCTACTGCAAATCAAATTTTAAAATACAACGGTACAGCATTTGTAAACACAAGTGTAGAATTTTCAGAAATAACAAGTACTCCTACAACACTTGCAGGATATGGTATTACCGATGCACAAGTAGCAGGAGCATTAACTGACGGTGACATAAAAGGTAGCGTGTTTGCAGACGATTCAACACTTTTAGTTGACGGTGTAAATGGAAATATACCTTATGCAGTTATAGATGGTCGTCCAACTGTAGTAACCGATCTTACAAACGATGCAGGATATGTCACAAATGCACAACTTACATCTGGAACACTAACAATTAATGTTACTAATCAAGGAATGCATGACGGTGATATTACAGGTAGTGTATTTGGCGATGATAGTACCTTGCTTGTTGATGGTGTTAACAACACTGTGAATGCATTGATACAAGGAGGCATGCAAGAAATTGTTGGCCCTGGTGTAGTAAATATTACTACTACAAGTACAGAAATAGTTACAACTGGTACAGATGCTTACACACTAGCAAACGGAACGTATGGTCAAATCAAACATATTATTAAAATAGGTGGACCGGGTGCGGCAACAATTACTCCAGCATCATTTGCAAATGGAACATCTGTAGAATTAGCATCCAATTTCAACAGTGTTAGTCTATTATACACAAACAGCGGATGGGCAGTAATAGCCGCACAAAATATTACTATAAATGCATAACGGAGATATACATGGCAATACAATCAATTAACATAGGTAGCATAGCAAACGACGGTACTGGTGATGATCTTCGCGAAGCTTTCAATAAAGTAAATGCAAACTTTATAGATTTAGATACAAAATTAAGTACAGCAGAAGGCAGTGATGCAGAAAATTTAGGATTAGGCGAAGGAATATTTGCACAAAAAAGTGACAACACTCTACAACTTAGAAGCATAGTAGCAGGATCTAATATAAGTTTAAGTGGCGGCGGCAATAGTATTACTATAAGCGGTGATGCCGCAATGAAACAACTTATTGTTGTAAGTGACAGCGGAAGTGTCGTACTAGGTACTGGCAACCAAACCATCAGAATACAGGGTGGCACAGGATTGACTACAAGAGTTACTTCTGAAGATGTTTTTATTGATATTGAAGGTACTGATTTAGTCAGCAGTGACACAAGTCCTACACTTGCTGGCGCACTTACTGCAAGCGGATTTAACATACAAGGTGCAGGTGTTATAACAGCTACTTCTTTTGTTGGTCCTGTTACAGGACTTGTAAACGGAATTGATGTAAGTGATCTAGATAAATTTGTTTTAGGATTTGACTTTGATGCTATTGTTCCTGTTGTAACTAGTTTCTCAGAATATTTTGCTGCAAACACCGATGTAGACCTTGGATCCTTTACAATTCCTAATGCAACAGTAATTGACATGGGTGCTATTGCTTAACTCCGATAAATATACATAAGGAGTATACATGGCTGACTTTTGGACAATACCATCAGATAAAACAATCGCAACAGTAGAAGAACGTATAACTGTAAAAATACCATTACCTCTTAATGGCAGATATCTTCCATTATCTACCTCTGGATTGACACTTACAGTAATAGCAGGAAATGTTCCTGCTGGTATGAGACTTTCTGGATATGAAATACTCGGAACACCTTTTGAAGTTGCCCGGGATACAAAATATGAATTTTGTGTTAGAGCAACTTATAACGGGCAAATTGCTGATAGCACATTTAATATTATTGTCACAGGAGCTGACGAGCCAGTCTGGACAACACCAGAAGGCAGTCTACCGGTAGGTTCGAACGATGCATTTTTTATTATTGACAGTGCTCCGTTAGACTACCAGCTAGTTGCAGTAGACCCAGATGTAACAGCAGGAGATAATTTAGAATATACTAAAATAGCAGGCGAGATTCCGCCAGGTATTACACTTACAAAAGATGGTAGGTTAGCAGGAGTTGTTGAACCTATTCTTGCTTTAGAAGTTGAAGCTGGCTCCGGATTGTATGATGAAAATAACTATGGTAGTTTTCCATATGACTTTGCTGAAAGGTCGGGTAATGGTTTTGATAGTTTCTTTTATGACCTAGGAATATATGACTTATCTGTTCCTACACGTTCTCCAAAAAAATTAAATAGATATTACGAATTCACAGTTAGGGTATCAGACGGTGATAGCACTACTGACAGAACTTTTAAAGTTTATGTTGTAGGTGATGATTTCCTAAGATCAGATAATACTATTATGCAAGTTGCTAATGGATTATTTACAGCGGATATTTCTAATGTAAGAGTCCCTATATGGTTGACCCCAACTAACTTTGGATTTAGAAGAGCAAATAATTTTGTGACACTATATTTGGATGTTATTGATCCTAATCCAGATACTGGTATAGTGACGTATAGCTTGCAATCTTTAAATGATGACGGAAGTACAAGCAAACTTCCACCAGGGTTAGAATTAGATACGCAGACTGGAGAACTATCAGGAAAGGTTCCCTATCAACCTGCAATTACAATAGAATATAAGTTTACAGTAAGAGCAACACGTTCGGAAGTAAACAGTGCAGACCAACCATTTAAAGATAAGACTTTCACAGTCAAACTTCTAGGTGAGATAGATAGTGTGCTAACATGGAATACTGCTTCTGACCTAGGCACTATAAGTGCTAATTATATAAGCACACTTTCAGTAAATGCAAGCACAACAGTTCCAAATGCAAATTTACTGTATACACTGAAAAGTGGATCATTACCTCCTGGTCTAAGAGTTGGGCCTGGCGGGGATATAATAGGAAAGATTAATAGTTTTGGAACTGCATCCAATCCTGGCCTAACAGTATTTGATAGCCAAAATTTTAAATTAGATGCAAACACAACTAGTGTTGATAGAGACTATTCATTTACTATTACTGTACAGGATCACTATGGTTATAGTAAAATAGAACGAAAGTTTAGTATTTCAGTTACTGATCCTGACAGTAAATTATACAGTAATATAAATGTGCGTCCATTATTACCTGAAGCACAAAGAAAAACATTAACTGAAATTATTACTGATAGTAGAATTTTTGATAATGATAAGATATATAGACCTAATGATCCAAATTTTGGATTACAAAAAAACTTACAAATGTTAATTTATTCCGGAATAGAAACAAAACTTGTTAACAGATATGTTGCTGCAATGTCACGTAGTCACAAACGCAAGGCTTTTAAACTAGGTGAAGTAAAGACAGCTATAGCAAAAAATCCTGGAAGTAGTTCTATAGTTTATGAAGTTGTTTATATAGAGGTAATTGATCCTGCAGAGAGTACAACAGGTAAAAAAACTCGCAGTAGTTTTACAATAAAAAATAAAGCAAAAAATACAATTGATGTTGACAGGTATACTTCAGACGGATATACTGTTGAAGGAGAGGCACTAGATTTGTCTGATCCTGATTCTATAACACTAGGCACTAGACGTTTTTCTAATGTAGAAGTTGATATATTACCAAAATTAAAAATTACATTAAGAGACAGTAGCATAATTGCAGTAGATACCGGTGATGGATTTGCTGTTGGTGTACGCAACGGATTTGATATAACATCACCTGTTACCCAGGGTTCATTTGATACAAATAGATTTAGGCCAATACCAGAAAACACAATACGTGTTGATTCGCAAGCAATAACAATTGACGGTGCAAATGATACAAAAAGATTTATTTCTAGCATAGATAATATGAGAGATAGAATAAAAACAGTAGGTGAAACAGAAATAAACTTTTTACCTTTGTGGATGAGAACATCTCAACCTGGAAGCATTGCTACATTAGGGTTTGTAAATGCAATACCATTAGCATACTGTAAACCAGGGCAAAGTACAAGTGTAAAAAATGCTATAGACAACGCAAATATAAAATTTAACCAGTTTGACTATGATATTGATAGATATGTGATAGATAGCACAGAAGGTGTATCGGATGAAAAATATGTCATGTTCGCAAACTATAAGTTCAACGTCTAATAGACATAAATACTAACGGAGAAACAAAATATGGCAACTACAACAAGTTCAAGTGCAATACAAGGCATTGATGCATTATACCCTGTAGCAGGTGTGGATAATGATTCACAAGGGTTTAGAGATAATTTTAACATTATTAAAACACAATTAAATAATGCTGCAACTGATTTGACTACAATAGATACTAATACAGCAAAACTAAACGCAAATAATGATTTTAATGCTAATAACATAACCGATGCAAATTTTATAGCAAACACTCAAGAAGTTAATAATATTGGTAGTATTGCCGCAAGTCAAAACATAAACTGGAACGAAGGAGACTATCAAACTCTTACAGTGACAGCAAATCCAATTACGTTGTCTTTAACCAGTTGGGGTACGTCGGGTAAACTTTGTAAGATTAGACTACAAATTTCTACTGACGATGCAGGCAATGTTGTAAATTTTAATGCAACAGGCGGAACACTTTTTAAAGGTCCTGGTTTTCCATCATCATTCACAGTTAGTGCTACAACTAAAAGAGCTATAGTAGATTTTTGGACTACTAATGCTGGTACTACAGTATTTGCTGATTATGCAGGTGAGTATAGTGCCTAATGAGTCATCCTCTGCTAGAGAACCTTTCATTATTATCTGAAGCAGACTTACAAGAACGACTTTCAAGTATTTCAACAAAATATTGGCAGACGCAAAACCCAGATGTTCGATCGCAAATGATTGTAATAATTGACGAGCTTAAATACGAATTGAAACTTAGGTCATCCAAACCAGCAGAAAATACTGAGGATGATGGCGATAATTCTCTTGACAATCTGATTAATATCAGTTAAAATACATGTATGCTTATGAAAACAGACTCTCTCGGTATCCCGCGATTTACAAATAAAGATCTTATTGATATGATCTACACAGGTCATAGTGATAAAGTCCATGTGGTATTATGCGATGCTAATGATGATGTAGACAAGTTTAATGAGGCTATGGAAGAACAAGGCCTTAGTAAACTAAAAAAGTATATTCCATTAGATGTAGACGAAAAGACGTTTGACGGTGTATGTCAAAGTGAATGGTTTATGCCTGATGAATATAAAGAGATTAATGTGTATGAATATGTATTAAGCAAAGCAGAAAAACCCTGTCCACAACACATACAGGATCGTATATGGGAAGAATTAGATGCTTTTAAAGAACGTGATATGCACAACTTGTTACGTTATATGATCTATCTTGTAGACTTTATGCGTGAAAACAATATTGTGTGGGGTGTAGGTAGAGGATCAAGTGTAGCAAGTTATGTACTATATTTGATAGGGGTACACAAAGTAGATTCAATCCAGTTTGACCTGGATTGGCGAGAGTTCTTGAGATAAGTACTAATATAACTAGGAGACATAATTATGCCAATGAAACAAACAGGACGTAAAGTCTATAAAACAATGCAGGGCAGACAAGTTGATATGGATTTGTTACGCCAAAAAAACGAACTTACACCGGCTGTAGGTAATGCTAAAGTAAATGCTAGAGGTGATGAGTTAGGCCCAGGCGGTAAAATTATTAAAACAAGAGAACAAGTTCTTGCAGATTATCAAAATGCAAATCCTGGAGTACCAGATGAACTTGCTGTTGCAAAATCAAAGACTGATGTACAAGCAGAAAATGATGCACTTGTAATCGAGGATGAATGGGTAGAAGACGATGACGGAAATTTTGTTGCAAGGGAGAAATAAAATTGCATAAAGTTAAAGGTAGTATTAGAGCTATTAACAATAGAGTGCTTGTATCACACATGCATTTCGGAGAGCAAACTACTAAGAGTGGTTTGATAATCAAAACAGATGACGGTACGACCAGAGGTATCTATCCACGCTGGGGCAAAGTATATGACAAAGGTCCACGCAACGACGACGACTATAAAGTAGGCGATTGGGTATTAGTAGAGCACGGACGCTGGACTAGAGGCGTTGAGCTAAATGACATTACAATTAGGATGGTTGAAGCTGAAAGCATTTTAGCATATTCCGAGACTAAACCAGAAGATGTGCAGATAGGCGCAGAATATAGTGATGGCGAACATGCTACTGTTGATCCATCATCGTTTGTAAATACAAACTAATAGAGTTACACGGATAAATGACTTCAATATATCAATTTAATGATATCCTTGATAGTAAAGAGTTTCATGAAAAGTCTGAAATTTTACAAAATGATTCTTGGAAACTTTTAAATAAACCTGATCAAAATGATAATCAACATCGATTTTGGATTAAAGATTTAATGCAGGATACATTTTATACCAAAGACCTTTTTGAAACTGTTAAAAACGTAGTTAGCGAACATAATTTTGATGTTGAACTTCATAGAGTTTATGCTAACGGACAAACATTTGGTCAATCCGGAAAATTACATCAAGATTACAACAATGAAGAACAATGGACATTCTTAATATATTTTAATCATATTTGGGATATACATTGGGGAGGGCATACAATAGTGAAAGATTTAAACGAAGATAAGTTTTACAGTTTTTTACCCGTACCTAATTCAGGTATATTCTTTAGAGGGGACCTATGGCATGTTGGATTAGAACCAACTAGCATGTGCCCAATCATGCGTACTACAATAGCTTACAAACTAGATATAAAGGAAAAATAAATTGACTCAAGTAGATCTAAACAAATATAAAGACTTCGTACGCGAAGTAACAAGTAGTGAATCATTGTCAAGTATGCAGATGTATAATCGTATTGTTGATATTGAAACAACTGAAAGCAAAATGAAAGTAAACATGGCACAACTTATGACAGGTGCGGTTGGCATTTGTGCAGAAGGTGGAGAGTTTATGGAAATTATTAAGAAGTGTGTATTCCAAGGCAAGCCTATGGATGAAGATACACAGTTTCATGCAATGCGTGAACTAGGCGATATAATGTGGTACTGGATGAACAGTTGTAGTGCATTGGGTATAGACCCTAATGATGTGATTGCAGAAAATGTAAATAAACTAAAGAAACGTTATCCAGGCGGAGAATTTGACGTACACTATTCAGAAAATAGAAAAGAAGGAGATTTGTAAATGAGTACTATTGCAGAGGCACGTACAGCCTACGACGAAGGGCTACGTAATTTTATGCTTAACATGTATAACCACACAGCCGCAGGTTTGGGTGTTAGTGGTGTTGTTGCATGGTTAACATATTCAACAGGAGCATTATACGCAATGGGCAGTCTTATGTGGCTGTTTATGCTTGCTCCATTAGGTATGATACTTTATTATAGTTTTGCAGGACAGAACTGGAGTAAAGACACATTAACAAAATTCTATTACATATTTACAGCAGTTATGGGTGTAAGTTTAAGTACAATCTTTGCGGTATACACAGCATACAGTATTGTACAAGTATTCTTTGTAACCTCAGCAACATTTGCTGGTGCGAGCCTATATGGATATACGACCAAAAAAGACCTAACAAGTTTCGGTAGCTTCCTTATTGTAGGATTAATAGGTATCATTATTGCTAGTGTAGTTAACTTATTCTTACAAAGCACAGGCATGCAATTTGTTATTAGTATACTAGGTGTGCTTATCTTTACAGGTCTTACAGCCTGGGATACTCAAAATGCTAAAACAATGTACCTGCAATACCAAGATAGTAGTATGGGCATTAGATTTGCACTGAGCTTATATTTAAACTTTATCAATCTATTCCAAATGCTATTGCACTTAATGGGCAATCGCGAATAAAAAAACACTTGACTTCTATCAGTTTATACGCTATAATAAGTATAAAATTGATAGGAGTTTTCTTTTGACAAACAAAAAAGACACAAGACGAGATGCCTGGGATAGAGATTATTTGGGTTATTATTATTTAAAAGAAGAACCAAAAAGTAATAAACAATTATCTAATGCGGCTCCAGTATTTGTGTTTGCATTTTTCTTTGTAGCAATATTAATTATGGTAGGTAACAAATGAAAGAATTATGGGTAGAAAAGTATCGTCCTAAGACAGTAGACGGTTATGTGTTTAGAGATGAGGCACAACGTAATCAAGTTAAAACATGGATTAAAGATCAAACTATTCCGCATTTGCTGTTTAGTGGTAATGCTGGTATTGGTAAGACAACACTTGCAAAACTTTTGTTTAACGAACTTGACTTAAATGATTTAGATATTTTAGAGATAAACGCAAGTAGAACAAACTCAGTAGATGATGTTCGTGATAAGATTGTAAACTTTGTACAGATGATTCCGTTTGGTGACTTTAAGGTTGTACTACTTGATGAGGCTGATTACTTGTCGCCAAACGCACAAGCGGCACTACGTGGTGTGATGGAAGAGTATCATACAACAGCAAGATTTATTTTGACTTGTAACTATCCAAACAAAATTATTCCTGCACTACATTCGCGTTGTCAAGGCTTTCATATTGCTAAAGTAGATCAAACAGAATTTACAGCAAGGGTTGCAGAAATATTAATTACTGAAGGTGTAACTCCAGACTTAGATACACTTGACACATATGTAAAGGCAACATATCCAGACTTAAGAAAGTGTATTAACACAGTACAGATGAATGTGCAAGACAACAGTTTGTTAAAACCTAATGAAGGTGATACAGGTGAAAGCGACTGGAAACTTGAAATGGTTGAACTGTTTAAAGCAGGTAAAATACAAGAAGCACGTAAACTTTTGTGCGGCGCAGTTCGTCCAGAAGAAATGGATGATATCTATCGTTGGTTATACGACAATATTGAATTGTTTGGAGATGAAGAAAAACAAGATACTGCGGTACTTGTTATTAAACAAGGGTTGGTGGATCATACACTAGTAGTTGATCCGGAAATTAACTTAGCGGCAACGCTGATTAGACTAGCGAGGTTATAGTGACATACTTAGTTACAGACAATTGTATTAAATGTAAACATATGGATTGTGTAGAGGTGTGTCCTGTAGATTGTTTCTATGAAGGAGAAAACATGCTAGTAATTAATCCTATGGAATGCATTGATTGCGGAGTATGTGAGCCGGAATGTCCAGTAGATGCTATTGTTCCAGACAATGCATTGACTCCGGAAAAACAAGCATACTGGGAAATATTTAATCAAAGGTACGCAGACGAATGGCCTGTAATTACACAAGCAAGGCCAGACGATGTCCCCGCTGACGCAAAAGATTGGAATGGTGTACCTAATAAAGTAGAGGAACATTTTAGTGAAAAACCAGGAAAAGGCGACTAACAAAAAACTTATAAATGATTTAGTGCGTGTAGACGTACTAGAAGACGAAGTAGAATATTATAAAACGTTATTACAGCCACATGACACCGGTCATATACACACAACAATTAGTTTTATAAAAAGTAGAATTAACAATCTCAAAGGAGCAAAAAAAGAATGGCCGTTCGATTAATTTCATATAGTAAAGCAAGTGAATTTGAAACTTACGAAGATGGAGGCTTGCTAGATTTACAAGACCTTATTGCCTATTGTGCTAGAGTAAGTAACCCTAGCAACCAAATGAATAAAGAAACTAGCGAAAAACTAATTAAGTATCTAATTAAACATGCACATTGGTCACCTTTAGAGATGGTTAATGCTTGTTTAGAGATTAAAACTACACGTGATATTGCACATCAGATTGTAAGACACAGAAGTTTTGCATTTCAAGAGTTTAGTCAACGATATGCTGACCCTAATGACCAAGCAGAAATGTTTGAATACAGTGAAGCACGTTTACAAGATCCAAAAAATAGACAGAACTCAATCGACGTAGACGATGCAAAATTACAACTTGATTGGGAACATGCACAAAGACGTATTGCAGTTCTAGCAAAAAAAGAATATGATTGGGCAATTAAAAAAGGTATTGCTAAAGAACAAGCACGTAAAGTATTGCCTGAAGGTATAACAAAAACAACGTTGTATATGAATGGCACATTACGTAGCTGGATTCACTACATTGATCTACGAAGTGCAAACGGAACTCAGAAAGAACATATGGATATTGCAAAAGAATGTGCAATAGTTATCGCAAAGATATTTCCATTAATGAATGAACTTTGATAGCAGATCTTTATAAAATTTGGAATATTGGCTCTAAAAACGTCCATGGAGATGAGTTTACGGGGTATGAGCCAGTATACGCACAATTAGACCAATTTTCCAAAGAGACCTACGAAAAAGACCCTCAAGGCACTATAGATAGTGTGTTTGACATCTATCGATCCATAGATCTAGTACCGATTATATATTTTACAAAAGATGGCATTTTAAAGGCAATAAAGGACTTTCAACACACAAGTTATAATAGTGTACGCAATGATACTATTAGTTTAGGGAATAATAGAGGACAACCTCTGTCACGCTTTTTATTCCCTAATATGATGACTGCTGAACCTAAAGGACGTGGCACTAATAGTTTAAAGGATAGGTTTTACAACGACACAAAACTAAAACGTGCAATACGTATATGCTTTGAAATGCGGGAAGGTAACAACTTAGTTTATCCAACTGCAATGCGTAGAGCATTAGAACTAGTAACCGGAGAGAATGTACAAAATTTTAAACCACAAAATGCCAGGGCTATAGTAGAACATCTGTGTCCTGTGTTATGGGGTAATGTATATGATTACAGTTGTGGATACGGAGGAAGATTGCTTGGCATCGGATCAAGTAATATGAAATACAACTACATTGGAGTTGAACCTAACACAGATACTGTAAAATATCTTAATTTCTTTAACGACTGTATTGAAGAAGCAGTAGGAGTTAAAGGTACAATAATACAAAGTGTTAGTGAAGAATATCAACCAGAAGATATAGACTTAGCATTTAGTTCGCCACCTTACTTTAACTTGGAGAAATACTCAGATGAAGATACACAATGCATGGTCCGCTATAAAACGTTGGATGAATGGTTTGACGGATACGTTGCTCCGACCATTCAACGAATACATAGAGGACTCAATAGAGAAGGACTTTTCGCAACTAACATCGCTGACTATAAAACCTACGGACAAAAAGAGCCAGTGGAAGTTGTACAGCGATGGATTAAGACGGCAGAAAAAAATGGTTTCAAATATCAAGGAATGATTAAGATGATGTTGAACACCCGACCAGGTGTTGGAAATCAAAAACTGGCCGGGCGAGAAAAGTTTGAGGGTGTATATGTTTTTAAGAAATAGTTAACTATCTCCGTAGATTTTTAACACCTCCTTCACAGCTTCGTGCCTCTCAATGTCTCCTTGTGCAAAATGGACTATGTCCAAACGATTAGAATTATTAGATTGTAATTTTTGTACAAATCTAATTAAACCGTTATCTTTGATTCGATCAGCCTGAGCAAGATCTCCTGTAACAGCCATTCTTGAACCTTCACCTAAACGTGTTAGTAACATTTTCATTTGGTTTTCGGTTGCATTTTGCATTTCATCCGCCAAAATAAAACATTTCTTAAACGTTCTTCCTCGCATATATGCCAGAGGTGCTATTTCTATTATGCCTTCGTCAATCATGTTAGATATTTCTTTAGCATGGAAATAGTCCCTAAGCACATCAAAAATTGGCCTTGTCCATGGAGCCATTTTTTGTTCTAGTGTACCAGGTAAAAATCCAAGATCTTCGTCAACCGAAACTGCCGGTCTAGTTACAATGATCTTATCTACAGTGCCTTCCTTAAACATTTTTACAGCCACCTGCACTGCAAGCAGTGTTTTACCGGTTCCAGCAGGACCCACACCGAAGACTATGTCTTTCGTCTGATCTAGCAGTTTTAGCGTGTATTGTTCTTGATTTTTGTTTCTTGGAAGGATAGTTACTTGATTTTGTTTTTTGAAGTTAGTAAATTCAACTACATTACTGTAGTTGGTTTGCCTCTTTTGAGACTTTCTTTTTGCACCCATTAAGTGTCCTCCTTACATGGATAGATGTAAGTAGAGCTTAGATGCTCGGTCGAGCATGTGCTCTACAAAAGTATTTAGCATCCGATGACACTTCAAAAGTACTTTGTTATTGATTATTTGCGATAAATAAGTATAATAAGTTTTGGAAATGACATGCAAAATATATACGACATAATCAAAAACGTTGAGGGCATTTACGAAAGTAATACAGCGTTCCAAGTTTTAAAAGACTTTGAGCGAGTATTAGACGAACTAGATCTCTACGTTTACAAAAATTGGGAAGACGGCGAACTAGCTGAAGGTCCTATTATAGATAGACATTGGATAACATGTAAATTTTTCTGGCCGCGAGCTAAAATGCCAGATCCGATGGGCGGCAAAAGATTATTAGATTATGATTGTAAAATATCATATGAAAAATCACACATAGTAAAGCCACGAAAAATACGCCAACCTGGAGATATACGTCCAGGTACAAAGAAAGGTAAACTAGATAGATTGCCTATTTGGATTGTAGAAATTATGATGCCAAAAAAACTAGTTGCAGATATTTACGGGACATATTCACAAAAAATGGAAATGGTCACAGAACCAGCAGTAGAACAATCAGATGCACTTCCAGGTGAGCAACCAGCAGATGCAGCGGCGGGAGCAGGAGCACCAGCGCCAGCACCAGATGCGGCAGCGGCGCCAGCACCAGATGCGGGAGCAATATAATGGGGCTAAGAGAAAATGATCTAAAACATATGTTACACAACGTTTTTGAAATTGATTCTTTCAAATCAAAAATGGGAGACGATGAGGATATTGTAACAATGAGTTTTAGCCTTAGAGATAAAGCACCAGCTGATGATCTTGTAAAGTTCCTTGAAGGTGGCTATAGTTTTATATTAGATGCTGATGCGACTGCAGGCGAACAATCAGATGGTACGTACAAAGTTTTTGTTGAACTTGAAAGAAACAGACATGTACATGAACATATCTATGAAGTATTAGATGGTGTGAAAAAGATATCAGGAGTAGATGATTTAAAATTTAGATATTACAAGAACTTCAAAAGCAAAGATGCTACAATGGAAAATCTAGATACCCATATTCCTAAGGATCCAAATAACTATGGATTAACACGTAATCAAACTACAATGGAAAACTACAAAAACTTTTTTAATAATAGCTACATAGAAAGTGTAGATATGGTTGAGGATAACTTATTATTTAAAAAAATGTATGCAGATCCTTTGGCATTTGAATTTATAGATTTTGGTGATAGAACTAAAATACTAGAAAACGTTGACAGCGGATTTAACGTTGATGCATATCCTGAAATACTGTTTTTAACTAAATATCTCGGCGACTACAATATTAGCAAGTACGGCGACAACCTAGTTTTTGAAAATAAAGGTCTGGCGCTAATAGTAAAAAGGAAATAAACTATGGCTAAAGAACATTTTAAATTTAATTTTGAAGAATGGATGGCAGAAGAGCTAATCCATAGAGATGACTGGAAAGATTGGTACGAAGCAATGCTTGAAGTGCTTCCGTTATGGGAAGTAGATTCAGCAGAGCGTGTAGCAATGTTTGTAGCACAGTGTGGACACGAAAGCGGCGGCTTTAGAGTACTAAGTGAAAATTTAAACTACAGCGCCAAAGCACTGAATACAATTTTCCCTAAATATTTTAGAAGGGCAGGTAGAGATGCAAACCCATATCATAGAAAACCAGAAGCAATCGCTAATGTCATATATGCAGGTCGCATGGACAATGGCGACACCGACAGCGGAGATGGCTGGCGTTTTAGAGGCGGCGGCATATTACAACTCACTGGTAGATACAACTACACACAATTCGCAAAAGAAATGGAAATGTCTCCAGAAGAAGCAGTAGATTATGTACGCACTAAGAAAGGCGCACTAGACTCAGCATGTTGGTTCTGGGATACCAACGGTCTTAACAAGTATTGTGATGCTATGGACATTGTTGGTGCTACAAAACGTATCAACGGTGGTACAATTGGTTTAGACGATCGTAAGAAACATTACCTACATGCAATGGATGTATTAGGTGGCGATTTTGAAGAACCAGAAACAGATTACAATCAAACAATTAGACAAGGATCACGTGGTCCATTAGTAGCAGAAGTACAAGAGAAATTAAATATTGCTCCTGCTGATGGAATCTTTGGTCCGGGTACAGCACGTATTGTCAAAGAATGGCAGAGTTCAAACGGACTTACTGCTGACGGTATTGTAGGACCTAAAACGCTGGGAAAGTTGCTAGGGTAAATCGAAGTATGTTTAGCACATTAAAAATTGCATTAGTATTTTTAGTATTAGCAGGTGCTGGAGGTGGATTATTTTACGTAAAGCAGCTACAATCTAATCTTGAAATACAGCGACTTAATAATGCTAAACTAGAACAAGCAGTTGAAACTACTGAAAAAAGTTTAGCAATATTAAAAGAAGATAATGCTAGACTTAATACCTTAACTGATCAGCTTAATGCAGATTTAATAAAAGCAGAAAAATATGGAGACAACTTACGCAATAGATTGCGTGAGTTGGATCTAGTACAAGATGCTATAAGAGATAGCAAAGACTTAGAAGGAAGGATGAATGGTGCCACAGCTAAATTATGGCGCGAGCTTGAAGCCGCTACTGGTGGCGACAGCGATACTCCTCTTCCTAACTGGTTGCTCCCTGAGACCGGATCCGGAAATCAAAGTAGTAACACAGATAGAGAAGACAACAGTACCGGTAGTAGCTCGACCAAAACCGATTGACCTAGTAGATACTAGAGTTTATGTTGTTACAGCAGAAAACTACGATTCCTTTGTGAAAGAATTTACAGAAGAACATGGCGAATTAGCGTATGTTGTACTGTCAATGAAAGACTATGAAAATCTTGCAATTAACATTGCAGACCTAAGACGATATATTGAACAGCAAAAAGAGATAATCGTCTATTATGAAGATGCTGTAAAACCCCTACCAAAAACAGATAAATCTGAAAAATGAAGATAGAATTTGGTTGTGGTGAAACACCAACAAAATTAGGCTTCAAAACATGCGATATTCGCAATTTGCCTACCATAGATTTTGTTTGCACTGCATGGGACATTGATAAGCATGTTCCAGAGAATTCTGTAGATGAAATATTTAGTAGGCATTTTTTTGAACATTTAACTTTTGCACAAGGCGAAATAGTTTTAGATAAATGGTTTAAAATATTGAGGCCAGGCGGCACCTGCGAAATGTCGTTGCCAAATATGACTTATCATATAAACCAATGGCTAAACAAAACAAACAACCCTAAAAATTACAGTCGTGCATGTGCAGGGTTTTGGGGATGGCAACGTGGAGAATTCGACGATGTTTGGGACGTCCATAAAAGCGGTTACGATAGAGAATCATTAACCAACCTATTGTTGCGTAAAAACTTTACTAACATACAAAGTTTAGAAGGCGATTCTACAAAGCATTTGCATTTAAAATGTAATAAATACTAACATAATAATTGAGGGAATATTATGTGGGAAATGATTGAACAAATGGCGAGTAATCGTCTATGGATTTATACAGCATTAGCCGGATCAGTATTTGGTGCCGGTTTTCTATTCTGGTTCAAAGATACAAGAATGGCAACATGGGCTGTACAAAAGTTTGATGCCGCATTGGAGTACCTAGCAATACGTTGGGGGTGGACATGGCTACAAAATGATCCAAATGCTTGGCGTGTAAAATATCCTAAAATAACGTCTAAAATAGATGAGCTCGAAGAGCGTTTAAATAAACTAGAGGGAAAGAAAAATGCCAAGAAAAAAACTTGAAGATTTAGATAAGCCGGCGGCAGAGCCTGTAGCAGAAACTAAACCAGATGCAGTTGTAGTTGCTACACAAGATAGTACTACACGCAAAGTTAAACTAGACTTAGAAGTAGATACTAGTGTAAAGGATATGGGACCAAATCCATATCAACGTGTAATTCACTTAGCAAGAGCAATTGATGCGTGGAGAATCTTTCCAAGATTGTTTTTAACTGTATACATTGTGTTATTATACAAGTGTGTAATTTGGTATATGAATCTTCCTAATCCAACACTAGAACAATCAGGTTTAATTAGTATTGTAGTTGGTGCTGGTGCTGCTTGGTTTGGACTTTACACCGGAACTGACAAATCTAAGTAATCTATACAATAAGTAATAGTATGGACTATTACCAAACATTAGGTGTCAATAGAAACGCTTCTGATAAAGAACTTAAATCAGCATACAAAAAATTAAGTATGCAACACCATCCCGACCGAGGAGGTGACGAAGCAAAGTTTAAAGAAGTCAACGAAGCCTATTCAACATTGAAAGATCCACAAAAAAGACAACAATACGATAATCCACAACAACAATATCCTCCGGGATTCGGTCCAAATGGATTTGGTAATCCTGGAGCATTCGAGGATATATTTGCTAACATGTTTGGTCAAGGCTTTGCACAACAACAGCGGCGTAGACCTGTAAAGAATAAAGATATCCGCATAGGATATAGGATGAAATTTGAAGAAGTTTATACAGGCATAGGCACAGCAATATCTTTCAAAACTCCTAGCGGTAGGCATCAAGTAATAGATGTAAAAATACCTGCTGGTATGAAGCACGGAGATACTGTGCAATTTCCGGGCTATGGCGATGATAGTATAGCAGGAATTCCTAGAGGTATGTTACTTGTTCAATTAGATATTCAAACACCAAGAGGATGGCGCAGAGATGGAGAGCAACTTTACACCGAAGTAATAGTTGATGTTTTTGATTTAATTTTAGGTAAAACAGTTATACTTAGTACACCCGAACAAAAAAGTATATCATTAACTATACCACCAGGCACAAATAATGGAGTGACCATGAATATAACCGGTCATGGGGTTCCTCGTGTAAATACAAATAATAGGGGTAACTTATATGTAAAAATTATAGGTACAACTCCGGCATTAAATAGTGAAGAAACCAGAAAGGTACAAGAAATAAAAAATGCAATTAATTTACGCACCAAGTGATTGGCTCAATAAACCTGTTAAACCTTTTGATTTTGAAACTACAGATGCAGTAGCAACTGCACAGAGTATGGTAGATATAATGGAGGCCAATAAGGGCATAGGTATTAGTGCAAACCAAGTAGAATTAGACGCACAAATATTTGTTATGCAACCCACTAGACATAAAGAATTAAAACATGCTTTTGCTGTAATAAATCCTGTGATAGAAAAGATATCAGAAGAAACAGATTTACGCTACGAAGGCTGTCTAAGTTATCCGGATTTGTTCTTAAAAATAAAAAGACCAGTGAAATTGGTAACAAGGTTTCTTGACGCAGACGCAAAAGAGTGTATAATAGTACTTGAGGATTATGATGCAAGAGTCTTTTTGCATGAATATGATCACTTGCAAGGTATAGAGTTTACAGATAGAGTTTCTAAACTTAAATTAGAAATGGCAATGAAAAAGAAAACAAAAAGAGAAAAAAGGTATATTAATGGTTGAGCCAGGCGAAGAACTAAAACTAGTATTTGATAAAGCAATTACAGATGCAAAAAAGTTAAAACACGAATACATAACTATAGAACATGTATTGTTTAGTATGATGTGTAGTGAAGCCTTTTTTGGAATTGTAAAAGGTTATGGAGCAGATGCAGATTATATCAAAACTAATTTAGAACATCATCTTAAAGAAAAATGTGATGAACTAAAAGTTGAGACTACAAAGTTTAAACCTAAAAAAACACAAGCAGTAGAACGTGTTCTTAATCGTGCATTTACACAAGTATTATTTGCAGGTAGAAATACTATCGAACTAAGTGATGTAATATTAAGTATTATGGCAGAAAAGAAATCTATTAGCAGCTATTACTTAGAACAAGGCGGTTTAGTAAAAGAGCCATTTGCAGAATATATCAATACAGAACTTGAAACTACTTTAGAAGATGAAGAATTATCCGGTGAAGGCCAACGTGCTTTACGTCAATTTACTACTGACTTAAATCAAGAAGTTAAGAAAGAAAAAATTGACCCTGTAATTGGAAGAGAAGATGAATTAGATACTATTGCACTTGCTTTAGGAAGACGAAATAAGAATAATTGTTTGTTAGTAGGTGACCCGGGTGTAGGTAAAACTGCTATTGCAGAAGGACTTGCTTGGAATATTGTTAACGAAACTGTTCCTGAGTTTCTAAAAGAATATAGTGTATATATGCTTGACATAGGTAGTATGTTGGCTGGCAGTAAGTACCGTGGAGACTTTGAAGAACGTTTTAAACTTGTGCTGGCTGGTTTAAAAAACAAAGGCAAAACTATTATGTTTATTGACGAAGCACACATGATAAGTGGTGCTGGTTCAGGCGGAGGATCAAACAGTGCAAATGACCTAGCAAATATGTTAAAGCCTGCACTTAGCAAGGGTAATATAAAAGTTGTTGCTTCTACTACATGGGATGAATACCGGAAGTATTTTGAAAAAGATCGTGCATTAATGCGTAGGTTCCAAAGAGTAACAGTTGATGAACCTAGCCAAGAAATTACAAATGACATTTTGAATGGTATTAAGAAGTATTACGAAGACTACCATAATACTACAATTACTCAAGACGCAATTGATGAAGCAATTAAGTTGAGTGTAAAATATCAAAGTGATAAAAAATTGCCTGATAAGGCAATTGATTTAATAGATCTTGCATGTAGTAGATTTAATCTTAAAGAAAACACAGATGACAAAATTGTTAGTAGTGACGAAATACAGTTTGAACTTGCAAAAGTTATTAATTTACCTACAGAACAAGTAGCTGAAAAAGAAACAGACAATTTGAAAAATCTTGAAAAGAATATCAAAGGAGATGTTTACGGCCAAGACGAAGCAGTTGAAGAAATTGTAGATAAAATACTGGTAGCACAAGCAGGATTAAAACCAGACGATAAGCCAATTGGTTCATTTGTTTTTATGGGGCCAACAGGTACAGGTAAAACCGAAACTGCTAAACAACTTGCAAAACAGCTAGGTGTAAAACTTGTACGTTTTGATATGAGTGAATATCAGGAAAAACATAGCGTTGCAAAACTAATTGGTTCGCCTCCAGGTTATGTAGGTTATGAAGAAAACAACGGTATTTTAATAACCAAGCTACAAGAAAATCCTAACTGTGTTTTATTACTAGATGAAATTGAAAAAGCACATCCAGACGTATCACAAATATTATTACAAGTTATGGATAATGGTAAATTAACAGGATCTAATGGTAAAGAAGCAGATGCACGTAATAGTATTTTAATCTTAACAACTAACTTAGGTGCAATTGATGCTGAAAAGAACAAAATAGGTTTTGGTAATGAAGACAACGATTATGAAGATAAAGAATTAAAAAAATTCTTTGCACCAGAATTTAGAAATAGACTTGATGGTATTATTACATTTGGCAAACTTGGTAAAGAAGTTATGATGAAAATTGTTGGCAAGTTTTTAGTAGAACTTAAAGCACAAGTTAAAGACAAAAAAGTCGACATAACTATTAGTGACGAAGCACTTGACTATCTAGTAGACAAAGGCTTCAACAAAAAGATGGGAGCTAGACCTTTGCAACGTGTAATTGATAAAGAAATCAAACGTCCATTATCTAGACAACTATTATTCGGCGAACTTAAAGACGGCGGCAAGTGTAAAATTGATATAGTAAATAAAGAATTGGTACTAGTTTATGACACAAAAAAAGAAACTGTTGCATTATGACACTACAAAGCTCTTCTATAACAAATACCTATATTCACTGAGTATCTTTAACGAACTTACTCCGATATTTAGAAATAAAAACTTCAAGTTTGCTTGTACTGTATTAGACGGATTACAAGCAGACTTTGAAGCTGGACTAAGTCTAACACGTAGATATAATAATTATACAACACCTATACAAATAGAACATTTTATAGATGCTAGAACAATTTACAATCAATTAACTAGATATAAAAAACCTTACATAGTACGTTGCGAAAATAGACATTTAAATATATACTGTAATGACTTGTCATTACTTGATAGTTTGTCAAAAAGATGTAAGAATGTAATATCGTTACACCAACCTGCAAAAGAACACCTAGACTTTATAAAAAATAATATCAATACAATTATTGTAAAAGATGATACTTATAAATTCAAAATAACATTTGGAAGCAATCGTGTTCCTGATACGCTATCTCCATGGTTAAAAGTAAACAGAGACAAAGTAAAAGTGTCTAATATGTTCATAGATGATATTGATAAGGATATGCGTTATATGAATGGCAGATATGTGTATATTACTAATGATAAAGTATTAATGCTTTTTAAAATACTAGCAGGGGACTGTATACAACGTATCGACAAATTAGTCTGTGCTACAAATATTGATAAATAACAGTATGCCAGCAAGTAGTGAAAATTTTGAATTTACAGTAAGCGGAACAAACGTAGTACAGTTGACACATGCCAACGATAGCACAACCATTTCGCGTACTTCTAACAAACTAAAAGGTGACGGTTATTATGGCCGTGCTGACGGTTTCCATACGGTGCAATATAATATATCCGGTAATGCAGATAACACTTTTACAGGTGTTATAGAAATACAAGCAACGTTAGCAGTAGAACCTGCTGAAACAGATTGGTTTGTTGTATCAGGAACATCACAAACATATACAGAAAGCTACGGTAGCTACATGTTTAATTTTACAGGCAATTATGTATGGCTTAGAGCTAAGGTTTATAACTGGACTGACGGTACAGTAAGTTCATTAGTATTAAATCACTAGGAGGAATAATGGAACATTTCGTAAGAATTACAATGGAAAAACAAGAAGAAAATAAATCTCTTGATGAGAGTATTTTTTCTGAACAAGAAATTTATGAAACACAACAAGGCGGAACAGTTTACCAAATTCCATTAGCTAGAGAACTATCAGAGCAAGAAGCAGACGAATATGCTAACCGTTTAGCAAACTATATGTTTGAACAAGGCTACGAAGATTTTGATATTGATATAAGTGCAGACAGTTTAGAAGAAACTGACGAAATAACCTATGATGACGTTGACGACTTTCATGAAGATTATGGTGTGCTTTGGTTCAACGATGACGATGTAATTGATGAAGCAGAATATCAAGGACGCAAAGTTAAACTAGGCAAGCCTATGGCAGGCGATACTAAGAAGTTTAAAGTGTATGTCAAGAATCCAAAAGGCAATGTAGTGAAAGTTAACTTTGGCCAAAAGGGTGTTAAAATTAAAAAGTCTAATCCAGCACGTAGACGTTCATTTAGAGCAAGACACAACTGTGATAATCCAGGGCCACGTCATAAGGCAAGATACTGGAGTTGCAGAAAATGGTAATGATAAGAGAAATTACAGAAACTATAGACGTAGGTTTCGATTTAGTAGATGATACTTGTATGCATATGCGTAACGATCCTGATTTTTATCGCAGAGAGTATTTTCCTACTATGGCAAAAATTGCTGACATGCAACGTGAAGGCAGTAATGATAATCCTCAAAAAACAATAATGCCTATGATAGAAAAGGGCATGACAGATTATTGTAGAAAATATAAGATCGCCGGCCATCCTGACGATGCTTATAATAACGATCATCGCAC
>Ga0181401_1000245_pt1 | contig 22673 bp, 26 predicted proteins | sample 24SPOviralmetaG_FD_130130 | JGI IMG/M metagenome (GOLD analysis project Ga0181401, IMG submission 130130) | Marine viral communities from the oligotrophic San Pedro Time Series (SPOT) site, San Pedro Channel, CA, USA - 24 SPOT_SRF_2011-07-20 | ecosystem: Environmental > Aquatic > Marine > Strait...
TCATTTAATTCATCTAGTAAATTTTTACGAGATTTTAAATCAGTATTATCACTATTACACCTTCTAATATATTTTTTAGGAACAGGTCTTTTTATTGTAAAATGTTGTGGTTTATCTACTTTCATTAATTTATTAAGTAATTGTTTGTTGTCTAGTTTGAGACGATTAATTTCTTCGCCTGTTTTTTTTCTATATGATTCTATATATTTTTTTTGACGAATTGTATAATTTATATTTTCCTCTAATCTATGTTTCAATTCTTTAATAATTCGTTCCGTGTGTATCGGACTACGAATTGGTTTTTTCATACTAACTTCACATTCTAATTCTCGAATGCGTTCATACAAGTAATTCATTTGTAGTGTGTTATTCATTATACGTTGTATTTATCTAGAATTAATATTATTTTTCAAATTTTTAATTTGATTAATAGTATCATAAAAAATTAGATATTCAATATTTCTTCTAATACCGATTACTATTTGTAAATAATTCCCAATCTAATAATTTTTCAATTTTTGGTTTTGATAATATAGATACTTCTTTTTTTGTAAGTTTTTTAGATAGTTCATAGTATAATGTTTTAAACACCTGTCTACGACGGCAGCGGCCCATATAATACTTGTAAGTCAATAATGATAATCTACTAAATTGGTATATGACTTCTTCGTATAAAATTCTTTCTTTTTCGTATTTCCTTCTATCATTATCTATCCGAATGATCTTAATGATGAGATTATTGGGGAGTTTTGAGAAAATTGAAGCCATTGTAGAATATTCTTTTTTTGTTTAAAGATTATTAATAAAAAATGTCAAATTTATTTACTGACAAACAAAAAAAACCATAAAGATGGTTTAGTTGATTCAAATAAGGTTATCGTTAGCAAAATGAATCTTTAATACATCACATATCGATACACTAACTTATTCCACTCCGGACGCTCCCACCCAAGTTTATCATACACTGTTTTAAACACCTGACGTCGCATGCGCATGTCACTACTATAATAGTAGGTAAAAGGTGATAATCCATTTAATTGGTCAATGACTTCTCCGTATTTCATTCTTTCTTTTTCACGTTTCTCTCTATCATTCCTCAATCTTTGGATTATTTTCTTTTCCTCTTTACACCATATTTCATTTAACCAACTAATATCATTCTCACTTTTGTACCAGTGCCAACCCCATATTTCAGAGACAGACTTACTCTCACTATCAGAATCAACCCCATCATTCATAACTTCTCTGATGTTCACACATCCCGGATCGCCATAAGTCGTGACCACGTTGATTTGTTCAACAACTTTATCGTGTTTCCTTCTATCATTCTCAATCCGAATGATCTTAATGATGAGATTATTGGGGAGTTTTGAGAAAATTGAAGTCATTGTTGAATATTCTTTTTTTTGTTTAAAGATTGTTAATAAAAAATATCAAATTTAATTTACATAAGGTTACTTCTTGGAAAATGTATCTTCTACCAAGGTAATGCATCATCTAACAACTCACCCAGAGTACGCTGTGCCGCGCATAAAAGCACATTTTTTGTCCTGTTGATCGGAACCCACACACAGAATAAGTTGATAATTTATTCAATTGTTCAATGACTTCATTATATTTTCTTTTCACCATTAACTCTTCAATCTTTCTATCATTCTCAATCTGAACAATCTTAATGATGAGATTATTGGGGAGTTTTGAGAAAATTGAAGCCATTGTTGAATATTCTTTTTTTGTTTAAAGATTATTAATAAAAAATGTCAAATTTATTTACTGACAAACAAAAAAACCATAAAGATGGTTTAATTTAATTTACATAAGGTTACATAAGACTATCTTCTACCAAGGTAGATCAGCAGTATCATCGAATAACAACTCCTGCTTAACAGCCCAAGCAACCCAGCACCCAAACCCTCCTGGTTGACGATCACCACATACTAGCGGTGCTTCCATCATATCTCTGATACTTGGACAGAAGTATTCGGTAGTTGATAATTTATTCAATTCTTGAATGACTTCTCCGAACTTCTTTTTTTCTTCGTATTTCTTTCTATCATTCTCAATCTGAACAATCTTAATGATGAGATTATTGGGGAGTTTTGAGAAAATTGAAGCCATTGTAGAGTATTTTTTTGTTTAAAGATTATTAATAAAAATGTCAAATTTTTAAAATTTGATTAATAGTATCATAAGTATTATTAAAAAATGGATATTCTTCAACTACCAACTGAATGTATTCAACATATAATCAATCAATTAAAAATAAAAAAATATAATCAATATCATTTAGTAAATAATTGGAAACCTGAAAGTCATAGAGACGAATTAAATTATAATTGTATAGTTTCAAAACCATTGAAAATACCGGGATTTGTAAGACTTGATAAAAAAAAATATTCAAAATGTGATCCAATAATACTTGCACGATTATGTATGGTATCTAAAGAATTTTATAAAGAATTTACAAATGATAGATACTGGAAAAATATATATTTACGTGATTGTAGTGGAGATGTTAGTGTAGAAGAAAAACGAGACATTACGAAATATCACACTAGTTGGTATAATGAATATTATAGAGAAATTGTTCGTAAATATTATAAAAAATCATTTAAATCTGAATATATTTCATATATTAAAACTCAATTAAATATACTAATATACAATAGAAATGTTGTTATTGATAATTATAAAATTATTCAAAGTGAATTAGAAACAATCCAAAAAAAACTAACAAAATTAAAGTATATGACACAAAAAGGTTATATTAAATATAAACTCCATGATGAATGGATGTGTAATATAGAATTAGCATGGGATTCTAATTATCAAGGACAGTCAGAATACAAGTATAAAGATTATATTAAAAAATTAGATGAATTATCTATTTATCTGGATACCTTATTATAACATTGCATAATGGCACCGGAAGCACGATTTAATAATAACATATTTACAACTCCAACAATAATACCAAGAAGTAGAAGGAAGAAGAATCCATATAATCCATTACACATACGACAAGCATTTATCATAAATACCATTATAAATACACTCCAACCAATCGAAATCATTATAAATAATAAGACTTCAATTGTAGTCGCAGTATCGCGTAATATAATCTCTCTACATTCAGTAAATAACAAGATTGTTTGTAGAATATTCATAATTAACCCAAGAATAATTAAAAATACATAGGTTCCACATAAGATTCCTAATCCTCTCTGAGTATCTTTAGTACATTTATCTACAAATCCGAATTTTTTTGGATCAATCATTTTAAACAAGTCCTCAAACATTTATAATATAGATAAATATTTTTTTTTATATTAATTGTCTTGGACTATTTGGTGGAGTTATAGGAGATTTTTTGTCTCTCACATAAATAAATCCTGCCATAATATCATCAAATATATCACCTTTATTACATAAAAAACATCTAGAATTATCTTTATGACCTTTACCTTTACAAATATGACATTTTACCCACATATTTTATAATACATAATAATTTTTAAATATGTTCAAAATATTTATGAATTATTATTTTTGTATGATTTGTAGTTGTATTAAATTCTTGAGGATAGTTTGTAATATTTGTAAATTCAAATATAATAGACATTAATGTAAATACATATAAGTTAAACATAATCATATCGGTTAGTACGTATATAAAATTATATATGTTCATTTTGTTTAAAGTAAAAAAAATAAATCAAATTTATAGTATAAATGTCAACGGATAGCGGTGAAGATACATTCAATGAAACAACGAATCCAGATATGCCTACCAAAAATATACAAGAGACAATATCTTTTAATAGTGGGGATACATTAAAAGAAACTATTATTCCACAAACAACTACTAAATATGTACAAGCAGATTTATCTGATAGTGAATCTATTGTATCGGATAATATTCGTAAAGAACATAGTATATTAAAAAATTTAAGTAAAATGGTTGAGTTAAAAATAAAAGAATTAAATCAAAGTAAAAGTATTCTTGAATTTAAATATAATAAATATAAATGGTATCATAATTTTTGGAATATTGGAACTATATTTTTATCATCTGTATTAACGTTAGTTGAATCTAGCAAGTTAGTATTTGTGGATGAAATTAATGACACAAATGATACTGTGAATGAATTTTTAATACTATCTCCAATTGTTTTAGGAACTACAATTACTTGCTGTGCAAGTATTTTAAAATTCAAAAAATATCAAGAAAGTATGGAAGAAATGTATATTGTTATTGATAAATGTATATCAATGATAGCAAGATTAAAAAATAAAGACGATGATATAACTTTAATTAAAAATATACAGAAACAAATAAATATTTGCAATGATTGTGATAGTTGTGATACTTCAGAAATGGATAAATTAATTGCTAAATTTAAATCTGAAGTTGATGAAATAACTTTATCATTTAAAAAAGATATTATAAATGAATTTTCAACTGTTTATAAAGAGATAGAATTAAATATTAATCACAGAGATTATAAAAAATACTTGAAACTAATTAATGATATTGAATATAAAAAACATATTTTAAACAAAGATAAAGAAAGTTTTTATGAAAATTTTCATCATGTTATAAATAAAAAACGAGTTGAAAAAATGAAAGATGATGTATTAGAACGAAAAAAATCTGATGTAAATAAATTTGGGTGTAAAGTCAGAGGAAGTTAATCACAATCATTATGTTTATTACTATAGTTAGTAATTTCTGTTAAATACATAAATAATAAAAATGTAACCGATGTAAAAGAAATAGATGTTACAATATATAAAGTTCGTCTTAATTTCATAATAGTTTCATTAATAGGTGGTGTATTCGGTTGAGGTATTTCATTAATATATCTAAATAAAGGTCTTATTTGATTATTATTATACATATAATAAGTTATAGTTGCTCTACATATAGGACAATCGGTATTATTACGATTTTGCCATGTTTCTAAACAAGTTTTACAATAGCGATGATTACAATTTGTAATACATACATTTAATGGAGGTATAGGAGAAATTAAACAAATAGAACAAATGTCTTCCATATTATTTAAAATATTTATTAATATGGTCAATCGCTACCTCATAACTTTTATTTATAATTTCACTTTTTCGTTTGTTAGTTAAATCAAAATCACACACAGATTCATTAAATTCAGAGATATTAATAATACGATTATTTTTGAATTTTACTGTTGAATTAGATGTAAGTATTTGGATTATATATTCTATTGCATCCATTTTCTCTATATCACGATTACATTTATTACAAATATAAATTCCAATATAATCTTTGTATTTGTCTATGAATGGCATAAGTCCTGATATACCACCATCAATAAAATATTCCTTTTTATATACAATCGGTTTAAACATAATAGGTATACATGTAGTCATTTGTATTAATGTAATTATAGATAAGTCTGGATGAGTTTTATAACAAAAATATTCATCTTGTTTCTTAGATAAATTAAAAACTTTACAAATAAAATGTTTATTTGTTTTTTTATAAAATTCTAATAATGTCATATTTCGTGTTTTATAAATTGTATATAAAATGGAACTAATAATATTACCGATTCGTTTATTTGAAAATAAACCATGATTTTCAAATAAATCATCTAAATCATTTAAATCATATAATTCTAGATAATTTATTTTGAAAGATAAATTTTGCATTATAGGTAAAGATAATCCACAACATATATTAAAACCAATAATTGCTCCAGACGAACAGCAAACATATCGTTTAATTTTATCTAACTCAATTGTTTTTGTTTCTAATAAAGCACGAAATACACCTACATATCCACTAATTTTACTACCACATGCTGATAAAAATAATGTATCTATTTTCATAAGGTTATAGATTTTTATTAATTTATATTTTAAATAATATATGGCACAATTAAATATAAGTGATTTATATGAAACAGCACGTAAAAAAGAATTAACTAAATTTAAAACTTTTGATACAGTATTAAAACGATGTCATAATAAAATTAAGAATTATGCATCAAATTACAAAACAGAATGTATATATGAGGTTCCAGAATTTATAATAGGAACACCTTTATTTGATAGAGATGAATTAACAGAATATATAAGTTCATCATTATTAAAAAATGGATTAATTGTTAATAAATATCCAAATTATATGATTTATGTATCTTGGGATATTAAAAATAAAGAAAAAAGAAAACAATCAAATAAGAAAAAAGAAACCGAATCATATCGGTTTGTGGAAGATTACAATCCGACTGGAGCATTCACAATAAATCAAAAAGCAATGATGGATATGAAAGAAAAAAGTATAAAAATGCTTGGAATTTAAACATATTCCCATTCATTTAAATCTGAATCTACATAAGATACAATATTATTATGTAATATAAAATTAGGATCAGAATCTATATACTTTTCAAAACTACCATAATTTATATTTAAAAATGTTAAAATATTTTTTCGTTTTTTATAATTTTTAATACTTATATCTTTTGTTTTTTCAACTAATATATCCATTAATATATTTTTCTTTACTTTGAAATCTTGATTACTTAATAAGATATCTTTTATAGTAGAATAAGCAATTTCAGTTCCTTTTTCTAGAGATATATTCCATTTATAATTTGTCATATATCTTTTACAAATTTAAAAATTTAATTTATATTTTTTAATAATTGGGTAAATTTAAAGGAGATGAGTCAGGTTCTGGGACATGGTACCGTCGACACTAGGTTCACATTATAGTGGTGATGCTATATGATACATTGAGATTCAGTTGGTATACATTGTTTATATGAAGTTTATGGTAGATTTAATAGGTTATAATTTACAAGCAGAACCCGGTTTTGATATTATCTGGACATTTGCACGTATATTTAGATCCGCTCAGACGGCAACCCTCGGTTTTGATGATATCACACCCGTAGGGGCATTTCCCCGTAGCCCATGGACATGTTCCACAGCTCCATGGAGTTTGATATTTAATGGGGGCTGGTGGAGGGCAATTTGTATTGCTATTTATGAGATAATTGACTCGCGACGACGCAGGTTCCTGAGTAGCACATTCTTGACTTTTTTGAAAACACATTTTTCTATCGTCATCGTATACAAATCCTTTACAATATGTACTATTATTTTCACATTGTGTTTTGCATTCGTTGGGTGATTGTGCCGGAAGAGGTTTGCCACCCAGACTCTCTGCTACTGGTTCCACATACTTACCAGTAGCACTTAAACAACCACCCTGACATGTAGTTCATAGAGATGTTGTTCCTCCTGGCATTGTTCCTCCTGGCGTTGTTCCTCCTGGGGTTGTTCCTCCTGGCGTTATTCCTCCTGAGGTTGTTCCTCCCGACTTTGTTGTAGGGTTTGTAGATGCAACACATTTTTTATCTATACAACTTTTTGAATAACATTCATCTGATTTACTACACTTTTTAGTGCCAACACGTAAACATTTACCACTTTTACATTTAGTTTCATCTTCACAACAATCTTTATCATTTTTACATTCTTTATTAAATTTATCATCTAGTATACAATTAGGAATTACACCTAAGAATGCTAATAATATAGGGACTCCTATTAATAAAATTAAAACGAATATACCTAAGAATATAAATAATCCTGTGTGTGAAACAGAAACATTTGGTTGTGCAAATCTACGAACTCTCTGCATTATATATATATATATATTATTTTATACATACATATGTTCTGGAGGACCAAATTCATCTCGTTTTTTTAATAATTCTTTTAAGTCTGATTCATTCACATTATATGGAATTGTAAAATCAGATAAAGTATAAGGTAATTTAATACTTGATAATTTGGATTGTTTATCATAAAGCATTTCAAACATATTAACTTTAGATAATATTGTATCGATACATCGTTTTAAATTGCGAACACCTTCTTCTTTGCCTGTATATTTTTCTATAATATGACGAATAATATCATCTGTAAATATGATAGAATCTTGATATTTATAAGATTCAAGTAATTGAGGTAATAAATAATCACGAGTAATTTGTAATTTATCATCAATACTAAATCCTTTTGTATTTATAACATACATTCTGTCCTTTAAAATAGGATCTATACGTGATTCATCATTAAATGAAAATATAAATAATACTTTTGATAAATCGATATCAATACCAGAAAAATAATTATCATGGAATTTATCATTTTGAGATTGGTCAGTCAAATGAGTTAATAAATGAATAATTTCTTGACCTTTATAAGTATTACTAACTTTATCAAGTTCATCAAAATATATAATAGGATTCATACATTTTGATTGCATTAATATCTCTACAATTCTACCCCATCGAGACCCTTCATATGTAAAGTTATGTCCATCGAAAAAGGAACTATCTGAAGCACCCCCTAATGCAATAAATGCAAAAGGTCTATTGATTGCTTTTGCAATACCTTCTTTAACTAAGGTTGTTTTACCATTGCCCATAGGACCTTGTAAAGCAAGTATATTACCATTTGAATCAGGATTTTTAATCCATTTTCCTAATACTTGTAATATATGGGATTTTGCGTCATTATGTCCATATATAGCATGATTTAATATATCATTTGTAGTTTGTAGAAATTTATTTTTTTCACTTAAGTCTGAGTCATTATTGATAGGTAATTTTATATTATGATTAAAGGGTATTTTTATTAGACCACTTATCCATTGTTCAGTTTTAGAATACTCACCTGAAGACGGGTCCATATCTGTAATTTTATCAATTTGTTGTATGGCAATTGATTTTGTAAGTATATTCGCATTGGATTCTAATACTTTAAATTTAATTGGAATAGAATTTTCATTTATAACATTAATATTTTTAATATTTTCAATGATTAGTTTTTTTTGATGTAATTTTAATTTTTTAAAATAGTCTAGATTTATATCATTTGAATCGATTTCATTTGAATTTTCTAATTCTTCAAATTCTTTATCATATTCATCTTCAGAATCATCTGTTTCAAATTCTATATCAATATTTTTATTTACAATATCGGTTATAAAATCTACTATAATTTTTTGCCGTTTGCTAGGACTATACTCTTCATCATCAGAGTCATCATCATTTCCTTTATTATCATTTTTAATTTTAGAACGAGTTATCATATAATGTGTATTTGACATTTATTAATATAATTTTATTATTTTTAAATAAAATTTGAATAAACTTAAAAAAAAGATAACTATATTATATAAATCATGGAAGGTATTGAACCTGAAATAAAAGATGTATGTGGTATTCAATTTAGTATTATGGGACCGGATGAGATACGTAAACGATCCGTCGTTGAAATCACCAAACATGATACCTATGACAAAGATATACCAGTTATTAAAGGATTATTTGATCCAAGAATGGGAGTAACAGATGTAAGTATGACTTGTAAAACATGTGGAGAGCGTAATATTAATTGTCCGGGACATTTTGGACATATTGAATTAGCAAGACCCGTTTATCATTATCATTTTGTGAATCATTTAATTAAAATTTTAAAATGTGTTTGCTTTCGTTGCTCTAAATTATTGATAAATAAAGAAAATATAATTAATAGAAAAGTATTTGAACAAAACTCGTATGATAGATTCAAATATATTTATAATGAATGTGGGACAATTGATAATTGTGGGAAAGATACAATTGATGGATGTGGTTGTGAACAACCAAAAATATACAAAATGGATGGATTAAATGGAATTATTGCAAAATGGAACTCAAAAACAATTAAAGAAGAACGAATTATTGAAATTGAATATGTAAAACAAATATTGGAAAAAATTACAGATGAAGATGCAGAATTTATGGGTTTTTCATCTGAATGGTGTCGCCCTGAATGGTTACTATGCTCTGTACTACCCGTTCCACCTCCGTGTGTTCGTCCATCTGTGAAACAAGATAATTCACAACGTATGGATGATGATTTAACTCATAAATTAGCAGATATTGTAAAACAAAATAATATATTAGGACAAAAATTAAATAATGATGGAACATCTATGGATATTATAGACCATCAGTGGAAGTTTGTTCAATACCATGTTGCAACCTTAATTGATAATGATATATCTGGATTCAAACAATCAGCACATCGTTCTGGACGTGCTTTGAAATCTATTCGTCAACGATTGAAAGGCAAAGAAGGTAGAATTCGTAATAATTTGATGGGAAAACGTGTTGATTTCTCTGCAAGAAGTGTAATTACACCAGATCCAAATATTGAATTAGATGAATTAGGAGTTCCAATGAAAGTAGCAACAACAATAACTTTTCCAGATATTGTAAATCGTTTTAATAAAGATAAATTAACAGAATATTTACGGAATGGTTCTAATTGGCCAGGAGTAAATAATATTATTCGTATTTCAGATAATCGTAAAATATCCATATCAGATTCAAATAAACATGATATAGAATTGGAAAATGGTGATATTGTCAATAGACATTTAATTGATGGAGATTATGTATTATTTAATCGTCAACCATCGTTACATAAAATGAGTATGATGGGTCATCGTGTTCGTGTAATGTTGTCCGGCGATACATTCCGTTTAAATATTTCTGTTACGCCTCCATATAATGCTGATTTTGATGGAGATGAGATGAATTTACACGGACCTCAAAGTATGGCAACGAGTATTGAACTAAAAGAAATAATGTCAGTTACAAAACAAATCGTATCTGTTCGTGAAAATAAACCTATTATTACAATTGTTCAAGATACATTATTAGGAATCAATCGATTAACAAAAAATTTAACATTACATTACATTCCAAAAGGAGATGATACCATTGTATATATGAATAATACAAATACAATTATTGTTCCTAAAAATAAATCTCAAAAAGGGAAAATGATAGTTGAATCAACATATTTGACAAAACAACAATTAATGAAAATACTATGTGATTTATCTACTTTTGGGAATCCACTACCAGAACCAGTTATTTCTCGTAAAATAAATGATACAATGATAGAATTATGGAGTGGTAAACAAGTGATTACTTATATTTTACCTGATGAAATAAATTTACAAATGGAAAATAAAATAGCAACTGGTGATAAAGATATTTATAATTTTGTAAAAATTTTAAGTGGTGAATTGAATCAAGGCGCATTAGATAAAGATTTATTTACAAAAACATCCAAAGGACTAATACATACAATCAATAATGATTTTGGACCCGAACGTGCCAAAGATTTTATTGACGATTTACAAAAAATTGTAACCTCATATTTGATGATGGAAGGATTTAGTGTTGGAATAAGTGATATGATTGTAGATGATAAAGTAAATAGAAAAATAAATAAAATTATAAAAGAAAAAAAGAAGAATATAGATGAAATTATGCAAGAAATTCATTTGAGTATTTTTGAAAATTATACGGGGATGTCTAATAGTGAATATTTTGAAGGTGAAGTTAATAACCGATTAAATGAAATATTAGAATCAACGGAGAGTATGGGATTGTCAGGTTTAGAAGAAACCAATCGAATTATGAATATGATAAATTCTGGATCAAAGGGTGGGAAAACAAACATAGCACAAATTGTAGCATGTTTAGGACAACAGAATGTAGATAGTAAACGAATTCCATATGGGTTTGAAGATAGAACTTTGCCTCATTATTATAAATATGATGATTCATCTGAAGCACGAGGATTTGTAGAAAATTCATTTATTAGTGGTCAAACACCTCAAGAATACTTCTTTCATGCTATGGGTGGTAGAGAGGGATTAATTGATACTGCAGTTAAAACATCTGAAACGGGTTATATTCAACGACAATTAATGAAAGCAATGGAAGATTTAAAAGTATCAGAAGATTATACAGTGAGAACAAGTTCTGATACAATTATACAATTTGTATATGGTAATGATGGTATGGATGCTACATTTGTAGAATCACAACCATTATTGATAACTAAATTAGACACAAATGATATTATTAAAACATTTGGATTTGAAAAAGAATATAATTGGACAATGTATTTAGAAGAAGAGGAGATTAAACATATGAAAAAAAATAAAGATTATAAAAAGATATTAGAAACATCTATTAAAGATTTATTAACTACTAATGATTATATAATACGTCATATATTTAATGGAGACAAAGAATCAAATATTATGTATCCTATACATTTCAAGAGAATAACAGAAAATATTTGTGGAATCAATCGTAAATCTAAATCAACTATATCACCATTAGATATATTAGATGGGAATGATACATTAAAAGAAAAATTATATGTTACTAAAAATTACAAAAATAATAAAATACTAGAAATACTGATAGATATACATTTATCACCAAAGATACTAATTGAAAAATATAGAATCAAACGTGAAGAATACAATACACTAGTAGATACTATAGAAACACAATTTTATAAATCAAAGATATCTCCGGGAGAAATGGTCGGTGCAGTTGCAGCACAAAGTATTGGAGAACCAGCAACACAAATGACATTAAATACATTCCATTTAGCAGGTGTGAGTAAAAAATCTAGTGGTGGTATTCCTAGATTGAAAGAATTATTACATATATCTAAAAATATGAAATCACCATCAATTAAAATATATTTACGAGATGAATATAAATCTGATAAAGATAAATGTAATTATATTAAAAACAAACTAGAATATACAATATTGAATGATTTAGTTACAGAAAGTAATATATATTATGATCCTAATAATAATATATATGAAACTGTTATTGAAAAAGATAAAGGAATTTTAGAAATATATAAGGAATTTTTAGAAGTAGAATATAGTGAGGTAGATGATATTGAAAAGACACATCCTTGGATTATACGATTTGTATTTAATAAAGATATTATGCTTGATAAAAATATTATCGTAGAAGATATTTATTTGGCAATAAATAAATATGAGTCGGATAGAATTAAATTTACATATTCAGATGAAAATTCACAAGAAATTATTGGTCGAATTTCAATTACATCGGATGAAGGAGAAAGTGATTTGAATGGAATTGTTGACCAAACAGATATCATTTCCTCTTTTAAAATAATCAAACAAAATTTATTAGAAAATGTAGTAATAGATGGAGTCAAAAATATATCAAACATAATTATGTCTGAAATAGTAAATAAACAATCTGATAAAGAATGGTTGTTAGAGACAGATGGAACAAATTTATTAGATATGTTAGGAAATGAATATATAGATTATACAAGAACTGTATCAAATGATATTGTAGAAATATATGAGTTAATGGGAATAGAAGCAAGTCGTTCTTTATTAATGGAACAATTTGATGAAGTATTTCGTGTGGAATATATCAATAGTAGACATATTGAAGTATTATGTGATTTTATGACATCAACTGGTATATTAATAGCAATTAATAGACAAGGTATTAATCGGAGTAATATAGGTCCATTAGCAAAATGTTCCTTTGAAGATACAACCGATCAGTTAATTCGTGCTGGAATATTTGGAGAAATAGATAATTTAGATGGGGTGTCTAGTAATGTAATGTTGGGTCAAAAAATACATGCAGGAACAAATAATTGTGAAATATTATTAGATGAAGAAAAATTATTAAATTTAATGATAGATGATAGTGACGATGAAGGATTTAATGAAGTAGAAGATGATGATATTGATAGATTATTTGATTCAATTGAAGAAGATTCTAAGGTAGATCCTGATTGTGAAGATGAAGACTTTAAATTTTCATTTGAATAATTATTCATCATCAGATTTATCCCGTCTATTATTTATAAAAATTGGTGCTATAACAAACCAAATAAAAATACCAAGTAATACAAATAAAGATAATAAACCAAATGTTTCTAATGCTATTTTTATCCCTGGTTCCATTTATAATATATAAATTATTTTAATGCATCTCCAATTTGACTATTACATTTACTTGACAAATACATAAAATTTTTTTGTTGAATACGACCATTTCTTATATCATTCACAATAAATTCACAATTGGGATTGACTTCTTTATAAACAGGTGTTGGATTACTTACAATAGGTTGTTGTTGTTCCATCAGTTGTTGTTGTTCCATCAGTTGTTGTTCCATAGGTTGTTGTTGTTCCATCGGTTGTTGTTCCATAGGTTGTTGTTGTTCCATCGGTTGTTGTTGTTCCATCAGTTGTTGTTCCATATTTGCTCCACCACTCATATCACGATTGTTTACAAGGGTTCCCATTTTATCTCTTAATTCATTTACTTTTGTATTTAATTCTTTTAATTTATTCTCATTTTCTATATTATTTTGTTCTGCTTTTTTTTTCATAAATACTTTATTTTTACTTTTTTTATCTAATGACGTTAGTATATTTTTGACACGTGTATATTTTCGTCCTTTTAATCGTATTGCTTCCATTGTTATATATTTACTAAATTGAAATAATCTATGTTCACAATAAACTAATACTTTTAACTTAGTTGTAACATCTAAACCAGGTGTTTCGGTCATTAAAAACTCTTTATAAGAATCATTTAAATATAAGATACAATCATTATGACATAAATTACAATCACTTAATGAATCAAATGAAATTGAACCTGTTAATTTGTCCCAAAATGAATAAGGACTTTTAGAACATTCAATTAATCTATATTCAAATATCTTTTTTAAATTCATATCATTTTCTAATAATTGTAGGTAAGGTGCCAATACTTCATGTTCAAAATTTATATTTAATTCGGATAATCTTTTTTCAACTGCAACATTATATCCATCGTCTATAGTATCCAATCCTAAAACGACTCGATACCATTTAACATCTCGTATTGAATATTTAGAACAATCAAGTATAAAATTAGATATAAATTCATGCTCAATATTATCTAATCCTTCAACACATTTAAATTGTGATAATTGTTTATTTGCAACATCAATTTCAGTTTTTACTGATTGTATTTGTCCTTGTAATTGTTCCATATTCTGATTCATTTGTAAAAATTCATTATAATATTGATAATCAGTGATATTATTTAAATCGGGTTTAATAACATCTAAATTTTGCTGTAATCTATTTGTGGCATTAGGAATCTCCATTGGATTATCAATAACTGGTCCACCAAATATTTGTTTAATTGTATCACTATCACCTACTTTTAATTCTTTGACTAAATGTAGTAAAGTTTTTGAGTCAATACTAGAAAAGTAATCTTTGTATTTGTCTTTATTTTCAACTATATATGTATTAGGTAAAAATAATATTTTACTCATTTCTAAAAGTGACTGTATTATATTAGATAGTTCACTCATTAGTATATTATAATAAATAAATTAAAGATAAATTTTTATATATAAATAAATGGGAAAAATAACAGTTGCTCGTTATATTTATAAATATTTAGTAAAACGAAATATAAAAAATGTCTTTGGATATTCGGGTGGAGCATTACTACCTTTACTAAATGAATTTTACAATAGTGACAATATAAATTTTATTAAAAATAGTAATGAACAATGTTCAGGATATGTAGCAGAAGGATATAGTAAATCACTTAATTTATCACAACCTGGAGTAGTTATAAGTACATCGGGTCCAGGAGTTACAAATTTAATTACACCTTTACAAAATGCATATAATGATGGAACACCAATGTTAGCAATTACTGCACAAGTTCCATTAGAATCAATTGGAACAGATGCTTTTCAAGAATGTAATTCAACTAAATTAACACTACATTGTACAAAATGGAATCGTTTGTTAACAAATCCTTTTAATATACATGAAATATTAGATATTGCATATAATACATCTATGAATTCTAGAAAAGGTCCAGTACACTTAGATATACCAAAAAATATATTATCAATTGAAGTAGATGATAGAATATTAATGAAAGATTATGATAAAGAAAAAGAAATGGGATTTAATTTATTAAATCGTATAGAATTGTGTTCAATTTTATTAGAACAAAGTCAAAAACCATTAATTATAGCAGGACAAGGATGTAATTTATCAGATGGATTTTTAACAAAAGTATCTGAAAAATTTAATATACCTGTAACAACTACTTTACATGGAATGGGTAATATGGATGAAAGACATCCATTATGTTTAGATATGTTAGGTATGCATGGACATCCTAATTCAAATATGTCTGTTCAAGAAAGTGATTTAATTATTGGTATTGGAACTAGATTTGATGATAGAACAGTTGGAGATATTGTAAACTATGCTCCAAACTCTCAAAATATAATACATGTGGATAATAGTTTAGAAAAATGTAATAAAGTTAGAAATTTATTTTCTAATACAACTAAAACAGTAACAACAATAGAAAGTGATTCGAAGAATTTTTTGAAATCATTACATAGATTAAATTTAGATAAAAAATCAGATTGGATTAAAAATGATAAAAAATATTATTATAATGAAACTGGGAAATTGAAAGGACCTGATGTTATTAAATCCATAAATAAAACAATAGATTTATTAAAAATAGATCGTGAAAAAACATTCTTTACAACGGGTGTAGGAAATCATCAAATGTGGACAGCACAACATATAACTTGGACACATCCAGGTAAAATAATCACATCTGGGTCATTAGGAACTATGGGAGTTGGAGTTCCATTTGCCATTGGTTCAAAAATAGCAAATAAAGACCATACTGTTATATGTATAGATGGAGATGGATCATTTTGTATGACTTGTAATGAATTATTAACATTAAAAGAAAATGATATTCCGATAAAAATATTTATATTGAATGATTCAAGACAACAAATGGTTCATGTGTGGCAAAAATTATTCCACAATAAACGATATATTGGAACTGATAATATTAATCCAGATTTTAGATTATTAGCAGAAGCATATGATATTGTTTCACTTGATTGTTATACAAAACGAGATTTAGATAAATGTGTCGAAAATATACTTTTATATGATAAATGTGCTATTGGTATATTTCATATAGAACCTGAGATGTGTTATCCACTAGTATCACCGGGTAGTTCACTAGATAATATGATAGAAAATGAAAATGATTTAGAAAATATAGATATATATCAACCTACGCCAAATTAATAACTTAGATTTATTTACGTTTAGATTTACGTTTAGATTTCTTCTTCTTTTTCTTACGTTTAGATTTCTTTCGTTTACTACCACCGGGTCCACTTCTACCTGGTTTACTTAATTTGTGAAATCTAGTTTTAATATCGTCTTCCATATTTTTTTCTATCTGTTTTTCTGATTCTTTTCTTAACTTATATTGTTCATCGTCTTCTATTTGTCCTGTATATACATTTCGTTTTTTATCAGTTTCTTTTCCAAATATATCTCCTACTTTAGATGATTTAAATTTTCTATCAACTTTATTGAGTCTTTCATTTAAAAAATGAGATTGAGCATCATCTGTAATTCGTTTTAAATTTTCTAATTGTAATTTATTTTTAATTTCTTTTCTATTTTTTAGTGTTTTTTGTTTTCTATTTTCTTGAACTCTTTTATTAACAGCTTTCATAAACTCTGCATCACTTCTAGTCATTTATAATATAACTTAGATTTTAATTTATTGGCATACAAGGATTACTGAAAGCACTAATCGTAGCAGATCCAGGTACATTGGGACTTACAGCAACCGGAACAACTCCATATCCTGCAGTATTACCGACACAGCATCCTCTACGATTCATACTGTCTAAACTTGTATCCATAACTTCACCGGGACTAAATCCATTTCCCATAACAAAGTATTTTGCAAAAAAGTATCCGAGTAATAAGGCAATTAAACATTTTAGCATTTCATCTTCACTCATTTATATATTATAAATATTATTTTTTTATTTCATAAATACATTCTTCATTGTTTAAATCTCTATAATGGAACAATTTTAAAGTTAATTTATTATTTGTGGTAATTATTTCACCAAGTCCATAATTATTAGAATGAAATAATAATTCATTTTCTGGGTCTTCTACTTTTTGTAAATCAAAATCCCGATCTGTTTCACGTCCACCAGTTCCACACACAACTAATAACATTTTTTTACCACATTTTAATGTTCGTTCTATTAATTGTTTATTATGGTCATCGCCACACATATATAAATCAATCATACCTGAATCAAATAACTTTCTAAAAAATTTATCTAATTTAGGAGGAGCATTTCCGTGACCTCCTATACTAATCCAAGGTTGGTGACCAAATGCTATTTTCCATCGTGCTTTAGATTTTTCTATACGAGGTAATATATAATTTATTTGTTCTTTGAATTCTTTATCATTTAATTTATAAATATTAGGATTTATAGCAAAAAATTCACAATTACCTTTTTTAAATGTATAGTGTTCATCAGGCATATACCATTTTTTGCCTTCTTTTTGTGATTTAATACCATATTGTATTTGAAATTGTTCTCTGTCTTTGACTTTTGGACAATAATGTTCTCCATAATCATGATTACCTAATACCATATAAAATTTAATCTTATCAGGTATATTAGAATAAGGTTTTTCAAACTTTTGTATAAATTGTGGATCATCTAATGAATTGACACCACAATTATAAATATTATCACCTAATCCACATACAAAAGTCAACTTATCTCTATCAATTAATTGTTTTAAGGATTTAGATACAAGTTTTTGATATTTTCCACCGGTTCCCATATCTCCTAAAAAAGCAAATCGCGTCATATATTACTTAAAATAAATATATTATAATAAATAAAATGAATGAAGAATTAAATTACTATAAACTGGATGAATTTTATCAAAAATGTGTGGATGGTTCTATTGATATACGAAGGCAAATAAAATTAAAAAATAGAGACCATACAAAAAGTTATTATATATCATTTTTACGACATGTATTATATTTATGTAAAAGTCAAAATTTAAACTTACTAGATATATTAAATACATTAAAAGACAAAACAGAAAATTATGTAGAGCGATTGATACGAGAAAATTATTATATTAAAGGATATATTCAAACAATTATAAGTGAATGGTCATTAACGATAGAACCTGAACAAATATTTGATAAAATGAATGAAGTATTTAAATATGAATCATTTATGGATGAAAATAAAACATTTAATCAATTGATGGGTGGAATGAAATCATTAGAAAGAAGTATTATGAAAAAAGAATATAATGAAGATACAGATATACGAGATACTTTATCATTATTATTTACAAATTGTACCGATTGTAAAGATAAAATAAAAAATCATATAGAAACATTAATTAGAATTACATCTCATTTAGAACCTACATATAATTATGTAATATTAGATTTATCAATGAAACATAAAGCAAATTATTTAGAAATGGCAAATGAATCAGAAAAAACAAGTAGTGTATTTAATCGTCTTATAAATACAAGTACAGACCGAGATATCCCCGATACAATTAATATGATATTTTCAAATTATGTATTATTATTAAATTTATTAAAAAAAGAATATCATTTTTTGATAACATCTTTAAAAGCAATTGATTATAATTTATCGGAACGCCATAATTCATTGAATGTTATGATGGATGGATTAAATATTAAAAATGTAAATGCAGTGAATATGGATTCAAAGATAGATATAGATGAAGAAGAAGACCAAGAAGGTGGATTTAGTTTATTTTAATTATTCGCGATCTATAAATACTATATCATTGTGGTTTGATAGACGAGGTGCTTCTGGTCCAGGAGACACAATAGTATCAGAGTTAATTGTTAATGAATTATGTTTAGATAACTCATATTTTAAATATTCTACTTTATCTTGTAAATCACGATTTTTAGATTGTAATTTATTTATTTTATTATAAAAACGATAATTAATCATAATTACATATAATCCTGTAAACGATAATAGTACAATATCTTTCATTATATCATTATTATTATTTATTTTTAGGAGAGTATCGCAAAAACCACTTTTCATAATTACTATCTTGACGCTTGATACCTTTATATGCTTTTCGTTTGAGTAATAAAAGGTCTTCTAATGTTTCTTGAGTACCAATACAATCAATTGTATAGACACGCAAGATTCCTTTTTTTTGTAAATGATGTTTTTCATATAATTTTTGTAGCATATTTGCAGTACACATAATACGATTTGTATCATAATACTCTCTATCTGTAAATATAAAAATAAGATAAAGACTTAACATTGTAAAAATGGTAGCAATATTATATGTTTTGTTTTGAATATTTATTTTATTATATGTATAACATGCTTCAGATTGATAAATATTCGCATATACTTTATTATTAATAGTTATTGAATAATGTTCAGGAATACGATGACCTATATTTTCAATATGTTTAATAGACACATCAGATATATTTTTTTTTAATGAATTTGATACTTTTTTTGCATCTTTTGATAATACATCCATTGTCATATGTTTTGAGATGTTGTGTTTTTTTTTAGAATATTTAGAATAAAGAGTATCGGCAAATCCACCAAAAAAGATTACTTTTTCTGATAATAATTGTTTTTTAACAGACTCATATATATCAGTTTGTAAGGGTTCCATATCTTTCATACATTTATCAGAATGTAATGGATAATATTTATTGAGTAATTTTAAACGAGTTAGTATTTTTTCCCAACGACTCGTATCGCCTTTTGGACGAGATAATTCTAAATACATTGACATCCTCAAAAAATCTGGTGGAGAATATAATATTTTATCTTTCTTAATTGCTTTTTTTTTCAAATTATTATAGTATTCCGGTTCAATTTCTGTAATATCTGCAATATTTAGAAAATTTACAAATATTTTATAAGTGCCATAATGAACTCCACTTTTTGCTTCCACATTCACATATCCTTTTTTTCCATAAATGTTTGCTAGTTTTTTTGCGTGCATTAGAGCATTTGGTGAAAAAAAATCGTAATCTGGAAATTCACTACCAGAATAAAAGTGTGCTTTTTTTGGAAGTATATTATTGATGGCTATACCTCCATAACAAATTAATTCATTGTCAGATATAAATTTTTCAACTATTTTTATAATTTTTATTGTTTTTGGGGTTAATTTAGTCGTATATTTATTTTCTGCTTTTTCCACTGTATCTAACAATAATGTCATTTCTTTATCAATTACACTTGTCATTAAAATATAATATATAATATATTATGATAATTAAAATATTTCATTTTTTGATTATACTACTTATTGTAATAGTCCCTTTTATAAATACAAAAAAATATATAGTTTTGAAAGCATATTACTTAGTATTAATTCCAGCAATATGGATTCATTGGTATTTATCATTTGGATATTGCTCTCTTACATTATTAGATAATTATTTATGTGGAAAAGATTTATATAGTACAGATGGATTTGTGAATAAATTATTAGAACCAATATTTTTATTTCCAAAAGATAAACCATTTATTATAAATAATGTAATATGGGTTGTTAGTATTACATTATGGTTCAAAGTTTTATATGATTTTTTAAAAAATGATTATGAAAATTTAAAATATTTACAACAATTAGTTACGACGTCTTATCATAAACAATAATGAACCACATAAACACACTAATAATAATGGTATACCTATAATTAATGCCCACATAATATAATCATTTGTATCACTATCGTCATCTTCTGTAAATAATTGACTCTTTAATTCATCATACATACTTGTAAATGTGTTATCATCATCTTCTTCTTTCTTTTCTTTTTTCTTTTTTTTATTATCATCTTTAGTGCCATCTTCTTCGGGTGGTTTACTTGTTCCTACCCCCTCATCTTCAAATATATTACATTCATTAGTTTGATTCACTTCAAATTCTCCTTTAATATCTCCACCTACATCTATTTTAACAGTGTTTATACAAGATAAAAAATTATTTGTAGGACAATTTGTTTTCATAACAGGTTTTACATGATCATTTGCTCCGACAACACATGTAGGGGCAAAACACCCCATATGACCTAATTGTGCTGATGATACGTTTGGAAAATTTTTAGTAATATCATCACGAATAGAATTGTAATATTCATCAGGATAATTACAACCACATAGTTCTAAATATTCGGAATTAATTGGAGCTTCTTTATTATCTTTGTCATATGCTGGTTTTTTTGTACAAAAGTCAGCAAGTTTTGATTGACAAGCTGTAGATACTTCTAAAGAACCATCGTTTGTGGCAAAATAATCTGGAGAACAATCCATTTTTACTAATTTATTTGCGTCCGTTTCTAGACAACATTTTTTCCAATCACCTGCAAATGGAGTAGTTCTAAGACACATATGACGATAACCTCTCCCAAGTCCACAACTACAATCATCTTCACCTACTTTTGTATTTCGTTTTTTACATATATCACCACATTGTGTTCGACTTGCTCCATCAAACTTTGGTAATTCTATGGGTTCCCATGATGAATCTTTATCTGAAACTCCAATTACTGAATCATATGGAGTACCATGTGCCCATTGTTCCCCTCTTTGTTCTGTATAATCACCTGTTACACCTTCTCCAACTCCTTGATATCCAGGTGGACACTTATTTTGTTCACCACATCCAGTAATAACTCCAATGACTCCGTTAAAGGGATTTTCATATCCCGGATATCTTGGCCATTTATCATTAGATTTCGATGGCCAATAATAGGTACAATTTTTACGATCAA
>Ga0181401_1000247_pt1 | contig 22564 bp, 24 predicted proteins | sample 24SPOviralmetaG_FD_130130 | JGI IMG/M metagenome (GOLD analysis project Ga0181401, IMG submission 130130) | Marine viral communities from the oligotrophic San Pedro Time Series (SPOT) site, San Pedro Channel, CA, USA - 24 SPOT_SRF_2011-07-20 | ecosystem: Environmental > Aquatic > Marine > Strait...
ATCATCTCGAATGGGAACTGATCCATAGTACTTCTCTCCTTTTAAATGTTGTGACCAATGTTCCTTGGTCATGGGTTTTGGCTCTACCCAATGTCTAAATTCTTGTTTCCCATCCCTGTCTCGTTTGTGACCTAGAGGTTCTGAAGCACCAAAATATGTAGAAGAGCCCTGGAAGAGTTCTATAAACTCCTCCAGGGTGTTGTCAAGTAGGTCCATATTAGAATGGTGTTTTTTCTACTTGTTCTTCTTTACCGTGATTTGTTCGAACAGCACCTTTTTTACAAGATTCATAAAATTCAAATGCTGCTTTGATGGTGTCTTGGCTATCTACTGTACCCAAGTGTTCTATTTCCCAACCATACCATGAACCTAAATTGTTTTTTTCTAAAACAGTTTTAAGTGAGTAACGTTGAGTAAAGGGTGCAGGTTTAAAAAAACCTTTTCCATCACTTCTTTTTTGCCTCAAAGACATCATCATGGAATTCCATTTTTTTGACTTCTTTCTTTGAGTTGATTTCATGGTAATTAAAGCAGTTGAAGATTTATCTTCTTCAACAACCATTACATAGTGAGAAGCAGTTTCCTCAATGTAATTACCATTTTCTAGTCTATCTTTACCATCATCACCTCTGGTAGTTTTACTCATTATATCCGAATCAAATGGATATACAAAAACAGGAGCAACTGCACCCTTTTCTCTGTCTCTCCACTCAATGTATTCTAATTTATAATAACAAGGTATTACTGTTATACCTTCAGCGCCATTATAAAGTTCATCGGTTACTGTGTTGTAAATCATCCCAGGTCTTGCAGTATCAATAAACTGACTATCCCCTTGTGTTACTTGGGGTGATAACTGCCCAAGAACTTTAAGAAATGGTAATGCTAAACTTTTTGAATCAACATTATCAAATCCAGAATCAGCAAATTGCTCAATATTAATATTGGCAACTGCACCAGCTTCTTTTTTAATCGTCACTTCGTTCGATTGTCCGTCTTTTATTTTCATATTATACCTATTATTTGTTAGTTATTTTCGTTTTGTTTGCGATGTATACTCCAAACAAGTCAAAAGGTAATTCTTTACCAGCTTCAACTTGTTCTTTAACAAAGGCCTTTAAAGTCATGGGTTCAACTTTTTCTTTTTTATTATAATTAAATCCATGATCCTCGCAGACTTTTATTAATTCAGAGACTTGGTTGTCTTGTCCTCGGTTAAATGAAGCGGTAACAGTATTTTTGATTATATCCTCAAAACCTTTACCTCTTAACCAACCGAAGGCTTCCTCAACACGTGACTCAGGAATTTTTGCTGCATAGAATGGTTTTACTTCTACTGTAGAACCATCACTTAATTTCAACAAAGATACACCTGCTTCCTGCATCATCTCTGGAATTATTCTCTCTTCTAAATCTCTAGCTTTATGTTTTAGTTGAGATAATTTTTCTTCTTCTTGTTCTATGGTTTTTTTTAACTTGTTATATTCGTTACATTTGTCTGTTATAGACTTAACGTTATCTTTACTAATGTCTATATTAGACATTGCTTCTATATCTAACTTTTCCATATTTTCCTCCTGATGGGGTCTTAAATTATTCATTTGATCTTTGCAAGAAAAAAATATAAAAAGTTTTCAAGATGTGGAAATACCCCTATAAGACCAAGCCGTACGAGCATCAACGGAATGCACTAAACGAATCGGCTGAAAAAAATAACTGGGCCTATTTTATGGAAATGGGAACAGGTAAAACTAAAGTAACTATAGATAATATTGCTTATCTTTACTTACAAAGAAAAATTACAACTGTATTAATTATTGCTCCTAAATCTGTGTATACTAATTGGGAATCTGAAATTGAAATACACTTACCAGATGTATTAAAATATAAAATATTTAAATGGAACATTGATAAACCTAAGGATTATTTTAAACTAGAAGAATCAAAAGATCTTAAAATTTTTTTAATAAACGTTGAGGCATTGTCAACAAAGAGAGGTTTTCAAGCCTGCGCACAATATTTGACTAAAAATAAATTAAATTTTGTAGCACTGGATGAATCAACCACAATAAAAAACCGATCAGCAAAACGAACAAAAAACATTTTAGCACTAGGAAAAGTATCCCATATAAAGCGTATATTAACAGGATCCCCAATAACAAAATCTCCATTAGACTTATTTACACAATGTCAGTTCTTAAGTCCAGAATTATTAGGTTTTAACAGTTATTTGGCTTTTAGAAATAGATACGCTGAAATGACAGATATACCAGTTGGTTCAGGTAGATATATCTCTATACCAAAATACTACAAAAGACTTGATGAATTAGAAGAAAAAATGAAAACATTTGCAACTAGAATACGTAAAGACCAATGTTTAGATTTAAAACCAAAAGTTAGATCTAAAAGATACATTGAATTAGATGGTGAAGGTAAAAAAATATATGAAAGACTTAAGCATCATGCATTAGCAATTGTTGAAGATAGCACAATATCGTTTTCTAATAAATTAACTGAAATAATAAAACTGCACCAGGTATGTAATGGATTTACTAAAGATGATGATGGAAAAATATTGCAATTGCACAAATCAAAATTAAGTGCCTTAGAGGAGACACTTGAGGAAACTGATGGTAAAGTAATCATATGGGCTAATTATTTATATAACATCCATGAAATTAAAAATTTTTTAATAGATAAATATGGACCTGAATCTACTGTTAGCATTTATGGAGAAGTTAGTGTTGAAGATAGAAAAACTGCTGTTGAACGTATACAAAAAGATAACAAATGTCGTTTTTTGGTTGGTAATCCTACTACCGGTGGTTTTGGTCTCACTCTTACTGCTTGCAATACTGTCATCTATTATAGCAACAGCTATAACTTAGAAGTGCGTATGCAATCAGAAGACCGTGCTCATAGAATGGGCCAAAAAGGTACTGTTGTTTATATTGATATTGTAGCAAGAGGTACATTAGATGAAGCTATCATGAAGTCTTTAACCAGTAAAGGACAAATTGCTGCTAAAACTTTAGGTGAAGAAGATCTTAAGAGTTGGTTGCTATAAGTTTATTGTATTGTTCTACTCTCTCTAAAAATTTATCTCCATATTCTTTTAAATCCGACTCATTTAGTCGGAATTCTTGATACATAAGATCTCGAGTGCAGATTGATATTACACCTTGCTCTATTGGCCCGTAATTTTTAGTATGTGCTAAATAATAAGCTCCTAATTGATATTTATAATCTTCAACCCATTCTTCTTTTTTAGGTCTGTTAGATTGTTTCCAATCCACTATGCTCGGTTTTCCATAAGCAACACAAGATAGATCTGCTGTACCTGCAAATTTATTTTCATATTCTAAACTTATTTCATTACCCCATACCTCATCTATTTTAATATTATCTAAAATAGTTTTTGCCATCATTCTAGGTTTTGTACCTTCCTCCATAGCATTATAATAACCTTGTCCTGTTAAATGATATTCAAGTACCTGATGCATTTCAGTACCTATAGTTGAAGCTTGTTTCATAATTCTATCTGCTTCAGCATCTCCAACTCTACGTCTCCAATTATCTAAAAAACGTTTGTCCTTAGTAGCAGAAAGTATTGTTGTAACGCTTGGTACTTTTATATTATCAACTAAATATTTACGTCCTGTTGTGTCTGAAAATCTATTATAATGTTTGTAAGGATACTTTCTAAGTAACTTCATACTTAGTTAATACTACAAATGATTAGAAAGTACAGCCATAAATATAGCAAACATACCTGCTACAATAATTTTTTCTATTCTATTTATTCTTTGTTCCATTCTATCAATTCTTTCAAAAGTCTGTCTTTGCATTAATCTGCAAATCTTTTCGTGATTATCTATTCTATCTATTGCAGATTTTTTAGCCACGTCTAACTCCTCTTTGTGCTATTGCAGCTCCTGTTGGATCATTAGGAAACAAAGCTTGAAATTGTTGTGGATTTACTTGTCCGGTAGCCGGGGGCACTGGTTCTTGAGGCGGTTGAGCTACTGGGTCTTCAAGTTGCAGATCAGCCATAATAGATGTTTTTTCTTCTTGTTCAATTGGTGCTTCTTCAGCATCAACCATAGCTTCGTTTTGTGTAGCAGTAGATAACATTTCAACAGCATTAGTATCTGTTTGTAAGTTTCCTGAAGTACCTGAAAAATCTTGTGCAAATAGTGTTTCGTAATTTTTTTCTGGAATTGTATCTTGATTGTAGTTGGGTGCTGGAACTAAAGCTTGAAGTTGTCCCATTCTTTCAGTAATTTCTTCTGGTGTTACTGTCTTAGGATCTACTCTTGGAACATCAGCATCACTTTCATTTAAATAATTAACTAACCTTGCAAACGCTTCTCTTTTCTGTGTAAGGCCAAGTCTACCTACAACACCCGGTGATCTTAAAACGTTAGCTGCTGTTTGGATGTCTCTACCTTTAAAATATCTTCTTCCAATACCAAGAACTCCTGGTACACCATCACCAACTTTCTGACCCATTAATAATTTAATTTGTTCATCAGGGTTTAGAGCATCGTTGAAAGCTCTCATAGCAATTGGATCTGTAAGAATTTGACCTGCACGTCTACCAAGTAAAATAAATAATGCTGGTGCAAATGGGTTAACAGCTGCAGAACCTCCAAGAACTAAAGCTCCTGTAAATGAATTTAGACCACCTAATTGTAATCTTCTTTGCATAAAAGTTGATGTATCAGCAATTGGAGTATCAGATACTGCTTTCATATAAGTTAAAAACTTTTCAAATTCTTTTGCTTGTCCTCTTCCACCAAGAATAGATATCATTTTTTCTTTCGCTACATCATCAGTTGGATCTGCTATTCCAAGCTCTCTCATGAATTTATTAATATTAAAACCAGAGGTATCCTTTGGACTAAATTTTATTTTTGTTGCATCAAAGATATTATTACCTGTTTTTACTTTATCTAAACTAAAATCTACTACATCGCCTTTTTGAACCATAGATTCCATAACATCTACTGTTCCGTTAATACCTGCTCTAACAGTAGATTCGTTCATAATTTCATCAATCATTGTTCTACCTGCAGGAGATGAAGCTGAATCAAAACCTTTATAGAATGAATTAAACATCCATCTAGCTTTTGCAGCATTAAATAATGCTTCACCACCACCTTTAGTAACTCCTATGGCTTGACCTGTTTTCTTAGATACTATTTTATCAGCACCCAATAATTGTCTAAATTGTTTGATTGCAGTAGGGTCACCTCTCGTAAACACATCGTTAGCTAAATCATTAAAGAATCTTTGTGATTTTTTCTTTTCCATGCCACCAATTCCAGCTAAAGCTTTATTTGTAAAAGTTGTTGCGTTGTAGTCTCTAAATACTTTTGTAGCATTAGCTCTTTGATAAAAGTTCATTAACGTAGAAAAAGTGTCATTTGCACCATAAAGTTTATCTCTTAATTGTTCTGAAGATTTAATTTTTAATGCTATGTCTGCATCTGCAGCAGCTTTGTTTGTTTTAGCTAAAGTTTCATAAGCAGCCTTAACGGTGTCATCTTTTAAAAATGTTTCTTTTGTTATGTTTGCACCGAAAGAATTAAGATCGTTTTCAAGAGCTTCTCTTATAGACCATAAGGTAGGTCTAATATTTTCATAACCTGTTTGTTGTATAGCTCTGTTAAGAGTTGTGATCATACCTTTATATTGTTTTGGAGTTACAAAGTCATCTACTGCATTCATGTACCTAAAGAATAATGCAAGTGGATCTCCAGTTCCCTGTAGTTTTTGTAAATCTTTTAAAGGCACATCTCCTAATTTGTCTTGTGCATAACCTCTTATACCAGGAAACTGCATTGCTAATTCATCAACATAGTCTCCAGCCATTTTTTTAACATGGCCTGTAGGAATAACTTTTGGGTTTCCTATCGTATCTGCTAAAGTATCAAAAGCTTTATAACTAGCATTAATTAAATTTGAATTTTGTTTAAAGGCTTCATCTGCTTGTTTCCAAATCGTAGCGGATAACATACCTGTTTTAATAAGTGGACCATAATTAAGAACAGAATTATTTAAATATTCTCTTCCTGCTTTTTGTTCCGCTCCTTGTAGAGCTTCTTTTCCAATGCCATTGATAAAAGGCATGATACCAAGTACTTTAAAATATTTACTTGCAAAACCACCAAGAAGACCTGTACCTTCCTGTGCAGTCATTACCATAGGTAATGGTAAACCTTTATCTCTTGCAATGTTAACTAATTCTTTTGCATCTTTTGATTTAGCACCAATCATTAATCTACCAACTTTACCTAAACCTTTTGTAATTACCGGTGTCAATGTTGCGGCACCAGCGTTCCATGCTAAAGCTGTAAACATAGAGTCCGCTGCATTAGCCATCATATCTGTATTAACTTCTTGTGGACTCATGTTTTCCATGTCCGATGCTATTGCATCCATTGCAGCAACTCCAACAGTTTCATTTAACATGTCGTAAGTAACTGAACCTGCGCCTGCACCTGCAGTACCACCTAATACAGAGTATACTTCTGCTTTTCCAAGTGGACTAGCTAATACTCTACCAACAGTTGGGTCTGCTACTTTTGCAACTAATTTTGCTAAGCCTCCAAGTAATTTAAATCTTCCTGGTAATCTTGTTGTTAGTTTATCAGCAAAGTTACTAAACATTTTAGTTCTAGCAAATAGTCCAGTTGACTTATCTCCTGGTACTTTTGATTTAGCTGCACTAAATATTTTTTTTCTCATTGCAACGTAAGGTGTAATTGATCCTAAAAGATCTCCAGCAAGGACTGCTTCTGATCTACCATCTAATGAGCTTCCTTGTTGTTGTAGTTTTACACCAATAGGATTTTTAACAGCAGCATCAATAGTTGCTACGTCTTTTGCAGCACCAGCTCTTTTACTTTGTAACTCGTTCATTGAAGGGCCAGTAATTAGCCCTCTTTTAATGGCTTCATCTACTGCTTTTCTTTGTCTAAAAGTTAATTTATTAGGGTCAAAAGTATTATTGTCAATTTGATCTTGGATATCTTTTAAGGAAGCCATTAGTTTATTCCTTCAATAATATTTTCTATCTCTTCCAAACTTAAATCTTCTGCTAATTGTGTAGCAACTCCGCCTTCACCTTCAAATACTTCAAAGTTTTTTAGTCTTCTTAAATCTTTAAGAGTAGTTTCTAAACCACCTGCAACTGTGTATAAACTTTCCTGTCTTCTAATATCAGATTCTAGTTGTCTTCCAATTGCTTGAATAGATGCTTTGACGTCTTTAGAAGATCTACCTAATGAGAATATATTTACAATTTCTTTCGCAGCATTAACATCTCTTTGTGTTAATCTATCTTGATCTTTAAATGTATTTGCAAGTGCATAAGTCAGTGTAACTTCTTGTACAGCAAGTTTCTCTTGTTCTTCTCTGGATAACCCAGATAACATTCCTCTATTTTTTAATCTAGCTTTAGCTTGCTTAATTAAATTTTTACTATCTAAATTTTTCTTGGCAGCTTCCTTACCTTCATCACTTAAATCTGGATCTCTGTCTATTGCAGCGTATTCATCTGCTTGAAGTTCAGATACTTTTGCTTCTAATGCATCTAAAGACATTCCAGATACTTCAAATCCAAGTACCTCTTTTGCAACACCACTTAATCTTCTAGTAAATTGATCAATAGATAATGCAGCACCGGCTTTTACAGTTTCACCAGACTCATCCATTTGATTTAAAGTTTTTAATACATCTCTTGTAACAGATAATGCATTGTATCTATTTCCAAGCACGTCTTGAATATCAAATAATCTTTTATCTACATTTTTTTGTTCTAAGAAATTTTCAAATTGACCAATTACTTGTCCATTACTATCAGAAATAGGTGCGCCCTGTGCTACTGGCACAAACATTTCTCTTCCATCATTACCAACTCCTGCAGCCATTGTAACTGTACCATCTTTCATTTGATAAGCTTTGTAGTTTCTTAATCTTCCATCAGCCCCTCTTATTTGAACTATTCCACCAGTTTGTTCTGGTCTTTCAACTTCAGCGTTAGCATTGTCATTTACAAATTTCATATGATCTACTGCAGCATTGAGTGATGATTCTCTGTTTCGAGCTCTAAGCTCACCTTCTTTTAATTTTATTGTTGCATAGTTATTTACTGCAGGGCCTATTGCTTGACCAAATACTTCTAAAGCTCCACCTAAACCTCGTTTTTTAGTTGTCCCTGTTAGCAATCCTGATGCAAGGTTAGCTAAAAATACTAAACCAGCTTGTGATCCTTCACCTTTAAATATTTCTTCTTGATATCTTTTAGCAAGTGCAATTGTTTTATTAAAATCTACATCGTCAGATGGGCCACCCAATGCTATTTCATTATTACCTTGAATTTCATTTTGATTTTTAATATTTTTCTTTTCTGCATTAGACATATCTTTATCTTCTTTAACTGAAACTTTAGGTGCATCACTTTGCTCAACAAATCCTGGTCCTCCTTTTTCTCCTGGAGGAATAGATGAACCCATTATAGAGTTTTCTTGTACTGAATCTAAATTAGCAATGTCATCTGAATTAGCAACGTTGTCCTGTAGCAGTGGATCGCCTTCAGCCTTCAATGTTTTTGATCTATTTTGAAATCCAAGTCTGTTAGATTTTCTTTTACCTGCTATTATTTTTTTATCTTCCGCAACTTTTTCTTCAATAGGTTTTGGTTTAAATTGTTGATTAAACATTTCATCATCTAAATAAGACATTCCAAATTGCATAGATTTTTGTCTATGAGCTTCTCTTTCCTTTGGACTCATTTTTGCAATTCTTTCCTTTTCTTTTGCACCTGCAATAGTTAGATATGCAGGACCTGCTAAAAGAGCTGCAGAAGTTAAAGCAGGTGCACTTGCTAATGCAGGCATTGCTTTAGTTGCTAAATAACCTCCAGCTAAACCAAAAGGCATTCTTCCTACTTCACTTTCAATACCTAAAGCTTGTCCTACTTTATCTCCAGCATAATATCCGCCTATTCCAGGAATACTAAATATTCCTTTTGCAAATCTACTTGGAGTACTTACAGACATTCTTTCCATAAATGTTGGTGGTTTTCTTAAAGCTGGAACTGGTGCTCCAGTGTACGGTTGTCCTACCATGACACCTGTGTTGGCATTAATAGTTTTTAACACACCTCTTCTAAGAGCCTCTTTACGAAACATAGGTCTGTTTAAAACTTTATTTAATGACATCAAACCTCCTAATTTGATTGTCCGGCTTGTTTCATTCCTTGAAATGCTGTAAACGCTCCTATACCAGTACCTACAGCTTGGGCTAGTGGACTTTGTGTTGGAGCACTTCCCATTGTAAGTTGTGAAGAAGATTTAGGACCTGCAGCATATAAGTTAGATAAAAACTCAGCTCTTTGATAAGGTTCGTATTGTTGTTGTAAAGTAGATTGTCTTTGTGCATCTAACACCTGCTGTGCTAATTGTCTTTGCACACCACCTGCAGCCATCAGTTGTTGAATATCTCCTTGAGCCATTTGTTGTTGTAAAGCACCCATTTGTCCAAGTTGTTGACCTGCTGCTAGACCAACTCTTTGTTGATTCTGTGCAGCACTTAAAGCTGTGTTAAAACCTTGAGCTTGTGCTTGACCCATGTTAGATAAAATTCTTCCTTGTAGCTCTGCTTGTTGAACACCTTCTCTGCCTCCACCAAAAGCTCCAGCAGTAACTGCTTGAGAACCTAATTGATTTTGCATCATTTGGCCTTGTCTACCAATTTCATTTGTTACATATTGTTGGTAAGGATTTAAATATTGTGAAATTTGTTGAGCACCTACTGGAGCTGCTGCTCCTTGAATAGTAGATATACCTTGACCAACCGCTCCTGTACCAACTCCTGTTGTTTGTGCAGCATTGATACCTTGTTGTTCTAGAGAACCTAATCCAGCTATTTGATAATCAGGAAGATCAATAGGTTTTTGCGCGACTTGTCTCGCAATGTCCATCAACTCAATTTTTCGTTCTTCTATACCCGGTGCTTCTCTTACAAATTGTGTTTGTGAAGATGGTGCTGCTGGTTGTGATCCTCCACCTCCTCCTCCGAAAAAACTCATATATTTATCCTATCCATTTCTCTAGTTGTACGTGTTTCTTTTTCCATCCCCATTTTTTGGAAACTTTTTCCCAACCAGGTCTGGCCATTATACTCATTCTTTTGCATTTATTTACTAATGCAAAATCTGTAACTGCTTTTATTAAATTGTCTTCCCACAGTTCTCTTCTTTTACCTGTGCATATTACAATTTCATATTGATTGTAATTAGGCATTATACCTATTCTTCCAACACAAATACCAAATACTTTATTTTCTTCAAATTCATCTGAACCAAACATAATCCAACACTGCATCATGTCTTTTTTTAATTCTTCCATAATCCAAGCAGAGTCTGCATATTTACCAGAAAATGCTAAAGCTTCTGCCACCATAAATTCAGCTAAAGGCCAAAATCTTTCTATATCCTTTGGTTCTAAAGGAAGAATACTTACTAAGGGTTTAATTTGTTTTTTGTTCGCTGTTGCCATTTCTATCCTTTAATAAATCAAATACACGCTTGTATCTTTTTTGTTGTTCATAGAAATATTCGGCACCTTTTTCTCGCATATCTTTCATGCTATTTGGATTTGCTCCAGCTATGATTCCAGCACCTAATACTCCATCTGCTCTTGTTACAAACTCTCCGTCTGCTAATTGAGCTAACATTGTATCCTCGTCTTTATCTCCTACGCCTTCTCCGTCTGCAACATAACCTGATGCTCTTACGTAGTTATTAGCATCGTTTTCGTCATGTGAAACTTTTGATGGAAGATAGTTTACACCACCTTCGTTAAATTTTTTTATAGAAGCAATTCCACCAGTTCTTAATCTTCTTACATTCATTTGATAAGGACCCATTCTAGGATCGCCTAAACCACCTTCTTCAGGTGAATAAATTTTTTCATATGCTTTTTCTTGTCCGGTGTCCGGGTCTATGTATGTATAGCCAGGTCTTTCATTTTTAAGATCTAAGTAACCCATGTTATATCCTGGTGTATATATGTCTGTTGGTTGTGGATCAAAAGCACCACTTAAATAACTTCCCGCACCTATTAATCCAGAAATTTTATAAGGACTAAACTCTCCTTTTTTATTCATCAACATCATTTGTTTTAATTCTTCTAAACCAAATTGTTTTGCAGTTTCAGTAGCAGCGCCCACTCCTACTAAAGAAGAATTTCCAGCTGCAGCAAAAGGTGAGTTAGCTGCAATAGTACCTGTACCTGCAGAATTTGCTAACACGGCAGGCGCTGATGTTGATACACCAGGTATCATTCCTGCTAAATTGTAACCACCGTAAGCTCCTGCGGCAGCTCCAAAAAGTCTTCCTAATCCAGAAGCTCCTGATCGTTTAGCTCCTTTGTATCCTTGATATCCGCCATATAATGCAGCAGCAATTGCTAGTGGATGTGGCATATAAATTTATTCTCCTTTTAAGATCTTAAAGTTAAAATAATACCATTTTACTAGGCAGGTTTCAACTCGTCTAAAAACGAACCTTCATACTGGTGTTCTCCTACATGAATAATAGAGTCACTTACATATGCGTAACATTCTCCCCCTATATCTTTCCAAAGTTTACAAAAAGAAAAGTCTTCACCTAAGTAAGTTTTGGTGTCTGGGTCATGTATACAATCAAAGAAATTCCACATGTGGGGTTTGTTTACGTACTCTCCATTAATTACCGTCTTTTGTACAATTGCTCTATCTGGATATTTTTCTATCATTTTATCAAAAACACTTCTTTTAATAAGCATGCAACCTGTTGGACTATGTGTAACTTTTATAACTCCATTATCTAAAGTAATATCTTTGTGGTTTTTTACTTTCATTGGATAAGTGTTAAAAGCTTTTTTTAAATCAGATACATTTTTTATACGATCATTTTTAATTCTTTCCATAGCTTTGTCCCACATAATAGTTTTAAGAGGATAGGGAATGGAAATAATTTCTTTATCTTTTTTAATCATTTCAATAATACTTTTTGGATTAAAATAAATGTCTGAATCAACAAATAGCATATGACTATAATTTGTTTCTAGAAAACCAGAAACACATAAATTTCTACCTTGAGTAATTAAAGAAGATTTTAATAATTGAAATGTAATTTTTATTTTATTTTTAAAACATAATTGTTGTAATTCTAATAATGCTTGTGTGTAGTGTATTGAACACTCACTGTGCACAGGAGTTGCAACAAATAAAGTTGTCTTAGGTGTCGTTTGTCCGGTGTCCGTTTTCCACATTGGCATAGTAGCTTTTTCGTAAGGATCCATCACTTTAGCTTCTTTTAATGTTTGGTAAGTATCTTCATTTATTGTTTCTTTCATTGATAACTCCTTTCAAAAAATTAGTCCATTCCATTCCTTTTTTTTCCCAGTTATAAAATCTTTTATAAAACTTTTGTTGTTCTTCTAAGTGATCTTGTATAAATGTTTCATGTAAATAAGATGAAGCAACGTCAATTGCGGCTGCAGTATCTTTAGCCATTTGTTCATAATTTGTAGAATAGTTAATATACACAGGCCATTCAGCACAAGTTTCATACAATGCACCAAAGTTATTTGTAATAACATGAACTCCTGCTGCTAAAGCTTCAAGTGCAGATGCACAAGATGTTTCTTCAAAGATGCTAGGATAAACAAACATATCATATTCATTCATATGTTCTAATATATATTCGTTAGGTTTGTATCCAATATAATTTACGTTTGTTAATTTTTTGGCTTGTTCGTATAAAGGTACAAAATCTTGATCACTTTCTTGTTCAAACTCAGAACCATATATTTTTGATGAACTGTAAACATCTAAAGTAACATTTGGATTTTCCACGTCTTGCATGGCACGCAACAATACATTTAATCCTCTCCATGGGGTACAGTGATGTATAAGTCTAATTGGTGAACCTTTTTTACATACTTTTCTTTTAGGAAAATTAGCTATACCATTTTTAATTACAATAGATTTTTCTGTTGGTATATCAAACATCATTCTAAATTTTTCGTAATTCCAATGACTGTTAAAAATATACCAATCATATTCTTTATGTCTTTCTTTATTAGTAAAAAATTTTTGTAAGTTAGGTTGATCCCAAGAGTTTTTTTGCCACAAAATATTTATTTTATTAGGATCAAGAGGAACTTTACCTGGTATGGATGTACAAATTTGAAATTGATCTAATATATCTTTTGCTACATATTTTTGTAGCATTTCCATTTGGATTTCGGTTGCGCCTCGGGGTTCCATTATTTTTTTGTTTGTGCGCCTAATGTTACCTTTGTTACAGTTATTTCGAGGTCTTGTCTAAAATCATCCACAGTAGTGTCAGTATTGGGATCAGCAACATCAGAATCAAAATGAGTTTTACTATCATATACCTTTCCCGTCCTTTTGTTTTTAATAATTTCTTTCGCTTCAGCGGGTATTTTAATAGGCTCACTCATTTTTGTCTACGACCCTGTCTATTATATTTTTTATTATGTTGCAACTTTTTTTTCTTGTTAGCATTTTTTATGTGTCTTCGCGGCCTTTTCCTAGGTTTATCTCTTTCTACAAAATCTTTAAATTTTCTAGCCATTTTCTTGTGATCGGTCTATTAGTGCATAACTTATAGCACCTGTGATTGTATTTGCAGAAGATGCTTGAATTTTTAAAATATCATTTGCTTCCATATTTAAACTGGAAGTAACCATGTTAACAAAATTTTTATTTAATTGTGAATGACTTATTTCTACAGCTGAACCTCCAGATTTGTGTAAAAAAACATCTACATCTACATTGGATGCAGTCTTATGATTAGCTTGTACAGATTTAATAATAATAGTTGCATCTGCAGGGCAAGTTAGAACACTAGTTACATTAGTGTCTGTTAAATCAAATGTTGAGCTTTTATATCTAATTGTCATTGCATAAAATAATTAAATGAATCTTGTTCGTTTTTCAAGTCTTGTTGAAAAGAAGTATTAAGTTGGTTTTCAATTGTTGCAAGACCTTGGTTAATTTGTCTAAAATTTTCAGGACTATATTCAGGTTGTGGTTCTGGTATATAAACATTTATTTTTGCCATGTTAAACTCCTGTTGGTATTCCGTAAATAAACTCTCCACCTTTAACATAAGGATTTAACTGATTTATTCCAGTGTCATTTACAGGTTGTATCAAAGGTTCTTGTGGTATTTCAGCTATACCTCCCCCACCATTATTGCCAAAATTATTTATAGGTCTTCCCATTGCATCTGTTTCTCCTGACAATCTTTGTGCCATGTAGTCTTTATACATTTGTTCTTGTTGTGATGGATTTAAAGATGCAAAGTCAATATTTTGATAAGGAGCAACTCTATTCATAAAAAAATCTCTATTATAAACCGAGTTTGCTTTTAATGGTCCTTGTAACATATTTAAAACTAAACCCGTTATACCAGGGAATTTTGCCATTTGTGTTGAATAAGGCTTGGCTCTAAATACTTCAAATTTTTCTTCTCGCTTATCAGCATTTTGTTGTCTAACCAAATTTTCAATACCACTTAATGTTTGAGCATTATTTGCTCTTATGGCAAGATTTTCATTTCTTTGACCTTTACTGTCTCTTACAGTTGACATATCTGCTCCACCACCTTTTGGTGCAGATCCAGATACTTTTGAGGATTTCATCCCTTCATGCATTCCTGCTGGCATTATCGTCTCCCGTCTACGTTAACATCTGCTCTAAATGTACCAAATCTCCAAGTTTCATTGACAGCAGTATTTTGTATTTTAATATTAGCAAGTCTTCCTCTAGCTCTTGTATCTATTTTTTGTGTACTAGAGTTTATAGTAAAAGGACCTAATTGTGAACCTGTACCAGCATCAACAGGAAAATTTTTAAGAAAAATAGTTACAATTGCATTACCTTGTAAATTTTTAAAATCTGGTAAAAATCTGCTAACTCTTAAAAGATATTCACCGTCTCCATCAGTAGGTAAATCAAAATCTCCAGATTGAATGTAAGCTGGTATAGCTGTTACGGTACCATTAAGCGCAACTTCATTGTTACCCACTTCTTGCGCAAAATATAAAGTTGACCCAAAAGTGCTTGTTGCACCACTTAAATTAGAAATGGTTGGTGTATTAGAAGACGTATACTCCGTAGCATAAGGAACAGCATATGTACTTGCGTCTGCATAAGAACTTCTAGCGAGTGTCATAGTAGACCAACTATTCTCTACATAATTATAAACTACTGATCTGTTGTTTTGTGTTGCTGGGTTTCCTGCTGGTGTCCCTGCGGGATAAAACCAAATAATTTCATTAAATAAAGAATTGTGTGATGCATATATAATTTCATTAGATGAATAATTTATACCTACGTTTGATCCGGTGGTCGTAAATACAAAATCTTCAACAAGTGATGGAAGTAATTTAACTGTACCATCAAATACAAAGAATCCTCCTCCAGATCCCATCCAATAAACCCTACCATCAGCATAGACTACTGCATGTTGTCCAATACACCCACAGTTAGAACCAACTTGTCTAATAGAAAAAGTAAACGGTGGCCCAACAAATTGCATTGTGTAAGCTGCTTGATCAGTAAGAATTAAATTATAATCTTTACCAGAAACAGCGGCTACGATTTTATTACCCGTATCAAGTCTAAATGTACCTGCAGTGTTAACTGAAGATGGTTGATATACACTATAATTTTCTTGATCACTAAATCTAATAAACATGGGATCTTGTGTAGTTGCATCTCCTATAGTTGTTTCAGTTCCTAAATGCACTAAATGTCTATCTCTATCAGAAACAATAGTTAATCTTGTAGCTGTTGGAGCTCCAGACATAACTGTTGCACGAACTGTTAATGGATTAGATACACCAGGATTCCAAACAAAAGTTTTACCATCTTTGATAGTTGCAATTAATTGTTGTCCAAAATTATCTAACGACCATGTACCAGGATCTAGAATAATGGTAGAACTAGTTGTACCCGATCCCCATGTTCCTCTACTCCAGGTACCTGTTCCCCAACCATAACCATATGTTTGAATTGTAGGTCCTATTTCTTCATATGGATTAATGGTTACACTTCCAGCAGTTGACATTCCTGTGCCAGTTTCATTAGATTTCATTTGTATTGTAAACGTACTTGTTGTTGGTACTGTTAAAATTTCAAAAGTAAAATCTGTGAAATTTGCTGTAGTAAAACTTGTTGCTCCACCACCCGGTAATGTTACAGAAGTAAAAGTTATATACTCTCCAACATCTAGTCCGTGACTAGTTTTTGTAACTGTAATTATATTTGAATTTTGTGTAGATGTAAGAGTTGCTCCAGTTATTGCTGTTGCAAGTGGCGTGACATCATAAAATTTATCTTCATAATAAATATATAAAGCTTTTGATGTACCTAATGCTGCATATCTTCTACCTTCTAAATCTGTCCATGTGTGTTGAGCTCTTGTTGGCCCTGAAATTGTTTCTGCTCCTATAGCAGTAAAACCACCTATTTTTTCTGGTTGTCCATATCTAAATCTTACAAAATCACCATCTATCCATTGTCCTTCAGAACCTGATGGAGTATCAGCTTTATTAAATCCGGGTGCTATTTTTACATTAGTTAATGCCATAATTATCCTGGGAATTGTATTGGGTATCTTACCACAACTAAGCCACCCGTTGCACTAGGAACACTAGCAGGTGTTGTTCCTCCACCACCACCGCCTTTTCCATATGTTCCACTACTATTATAAGAAGTGTAGCTATCGTCTCCTGGAGTTCCAGCAGCATTTCCAGAAGGAGTTACACCGTTAACTACTGCAGTTCCTGAACCTGTACCGGCAGTAGATGTACCACCACCTCCAGCGCCAGCACCTTGAAAATCTCCACCTGGAGATGAACCACCGCCACCACCGTTTACACCACCTCCACCAGATCCTGCAACTGAGTGAGGCCCTGATGCACCTTGAGCACCATTTGTATCACTAGAAGCACCAGCACTTCCACCACCACCAGAAGCACCATTAGTTCCGTCTAGATTACCTCCACCACCGTTACCGGCAGCTGATTTTCTTTCGTTACCACCACCTCCTCCAGCTCCTGAAGCTACTATTAATCCTGTTGTACTTCTTATGATTGCAGAGGCTCCGCCACCGCCACCTCCTCCACCTGAGAAGGGCACTGTTCCAGAGGCTCCTGTTGCTCCAAAATAAAAATCTGCTCCACTTATATCTACTCCAGTACCACCAGAACCACCATTAGAATTTGCACCTAAAGAACCAGCACCTCCAGCACCACCGACACATATATTTAAATCTTCATCATTAACAGCTAAAGCTAAATTTCTAGCATAAGCACTTCCGCCACCACTACCACCGTTTCTACCACCTCTTCCAGGGTCTCCACTAGTATCAGTAAAACCACCAATACCTCCACCGCCTCCCCAAAGAAAAGCTTCAACAGTTGCTTGAGCACCTGCAGATGCAATAGCTAATGTTCCTGATGATGTAAATGTGTGAACTTTATAATCAATACCACCTATATCTTCTGTGGTTACTGTTCCTCCACTAGCACTTGTAGGAAACCAACCTCCTGCTCCTATTAACAAAGAGTAATGAGTCATGGTTATCTCCTAACTTAATGTTCCGCCAGTGATTACAAATTCGTTACTACCTACACAAAGAATTGTAGCAATTCCTCTTGTAGCTAAAGTTCTATTAGCATTAGTTCCATTTTGTGACCAATACATTGTTACCCCACTACCTTTTGTGAGTGTAATATTAGAACCTGAATCATTATAAATTGTTACAGTTTGCCCTGCAGAAAAAACACTTGGAGGAATTGTAACTTGACTGTCTGTATTAATAAACTTACCGTGGTCTGAAACTTGTAAAGTATAAGATGCTGTTTTTGTATTTATTGGAACTGTTCTAATTTCTCCTTTTTGATCATCTACATTTCCTGCAGAAGCATCAATATTACCTGCTGTTGCAGTTATGTTATCTTGAATAGTAAGATTTACACCACCTGTAATATTGCCGGTAGCAGCTAAAGTATTAACTGATGTTGCTGCAGTTACTGTAACATTACTTACATTAATAGTTCCATTTGAAGTATTCCCATTATCTAATACAGCATCTAATGTATTATTAGCTAATTGAATACCAGATATCAAATTTATGTTAGTTCCATCTGAATAACAAAAATGACTCTTACCTTGAGAACAGGTAAAGCCAGTTCCTGATACAGTTTTAAAAGTTAAACTAAAAGATCCGTGTGTAGTACCATCAACTACAATATAAAATTTTTCTATTGAGTCTGGTATTGTAACAGTTCTATTTGCAGCTAAAGTTCCAGTAAATTTTAAAATCATATTTCTAGCATTAGAAATAGAAGCATTAGCCATTGTTAATGCAACATCTGAAGATGCAACGCTAATAGATTGATAACCTGCGATTGCTTGTTGAACAAGTTCTAAGTTTGTATTTGTTTTAGTTCCCCATGTACCCGAGTTTTCACCCGTGGCCATAAGTTCAAGTTTAAGATCTGATGAATATGTTGATGCCATAATTTGCTATTATACCCTGTTTAAGCAGCCTTATCAACTTCAGTCCAAGTATTAGTCACCCCTTTACTTACTTCAGTCCAAGTATTAGTTACTCCTGGATCTACGACTGCCCATGCAGTAACAAAAGCAACTCCTACGCTTCCAGTTATTTCAATTCCAGTTGGAATGACAACAGCATTTCCTGTGGTTGTTACAGAATTAGTAGAACTTGTTATCTGGTTTCCGGTAACCGTGATTATTGAATTTGGAATAATAGTAGATTGTCCAAGACTACCTGTTAATTGTGAACCTGTTACATTTACATTAGCATTTGCTGAAGTTGTAACTGAACCAATAGAAGTATCTATTGCATGATCGACACCGGTTATAATAGTAACATTACCACTTGCGCTTACTGAATATGTACCAATAGTAAACCCTAGTTGTTGACCTCCTAGAGTTACTTCAATGTTAGGTAATATTTGTTGGCCTATACTAGAAGTTAATTGTATACCCGTTACGGCTACATTAGCATTAGTTCCGCCTAATGCTGCAATGGGTGATTGTGCTATTGCGGTTATCCCAAGCATTGATTAAGCTCCTTTTTTAAGTTCGTCTATTTCTGCTTTTAATTCTTGAATTGCTTTAATCAATGGAATTACATACATACTTTCAGATATATTTTGCTTTTCGTTTTTATGGTAAATATCTTTACTCCAACCTGCAAAATCTTCAGTAATACCTAATTTATCCATACTTGTTTTTACTTCTTGTGCAAGTAAACCATGTTGTGTTTTTGAACAATCTGCTTGAGTTTTATCTTTGTCATACTCAGCTAATGATGGATCTAATTCTGATAGTGCTTTCCATTGATAAGTAACAGTTCTCAAATCATTAATAAAATCTAAACCTATTGTATTATCTTGTACATTTTTTTTATATCTAGCATCTGATGAGTGGGACCAGTTTGCATTTGAACTAAAGTCATTATTAATATTAGCAGTTCTTTTACCCATTTTAATAGTATTATTTCCACCACTAACAAATTTATTAATACCATCTCCATGACCTATAAGAATAATATTTTCTGTTCCTGTTGCATTAGTATTTGTTTTGTAACCTAACATGATATTATCACAACCAGTTGTTACACAAGCACCAGAATCGTGACCCATTGCAATATTATTCGTTCCTGTAGTTAACTGGAGCATAGTGCCATTTCCTATAGCATTATTATAAAAGCCACTAGTTATAGCTCCTCCACTATCACCACCGATTATATTATTAGAACCGCCAGTAGTTCCTGTTCTTGTTAATCTACCAATACCAACACTACCACCACCTGTTGTTGTAGTACCTCCAGCTCCAATTCCTAAAAATACATTATTACTTGCTGTTGTAACATTTTCACCTGCACTAACTCCCATTATTACATTACAAGTTGCTGTTGTACTTAATGCAGATGCATTTATACCTACCGCTGTATTATTATGAGCTGTATTGCAAAATAATGCACATGTACCTAAAGCAGTGTTAGAAACATGTGTTACGTTACAAAATAAAGCTTGCCTTCCAATTGCTACGTTATTATCTGCTGTCGTAGCAAAAGCTAAAGCGGCTTGACCAACTGCTACATTATTATCACCTGTAGTGTTAGCTTGTAACGCACCATTTCCTACTGCTGTATTACAGCAACCAGTTGTTGTTACTTCTAAAGCACTTTCTCCAACACCTGTATTTCCAGATGCTGTCGTATTTGTTTTTAAACTATCTTTTCCAACTGCAACATTATTAGCACCTGTTGTGTTAACTGTTAAGGCTTTATCTCCAACTGCTGTATTATTATTACCAGATGAATTACAACAAAGTGCTGAGTAACCAACAGCTGTGTTTGCAGTAGCTGTATTTTTACATAATGCTAAAGCACCAACTGCTACGTTACAAGTTCCTGTTACATTTAATTGCATTGACCTAAAACCAACAGCTGTATTTTCATTCGCTGTTGTATTATTTATTAATGAACCACAACCAATTGCAACGTTGTTACTACCCTCTGTGTTACAATAAAGAGAAGATATACCAAATGATATGTTATTATTACCTATTGTGTTATGTTGCATAGCTCCAGTACCCATTGCTGTGTTTTGACAACCTGTGGTATTAGAAACTAAAGCATTGTAACCAATTGCTTGACTATTACCAGCAGTAGTGTTGTTTCCTAAAGCACTATGACCTATTGCAACATTTCTAATTCCTGCTGTATTATCAAATAAAGTAAAACCTCCCATGGCTGTATTACAAGCACCTGTTGTGTTACAAGCTAAAGATAATGTTCCAACTGCTGTATTATAATCTGCTGCTGCATTTTTATCTAAAGCTAAAGCACCAACAGCAACATTATTATTTCCTTGATTACTACATAAGGCTCTAACACCAACAGCTGTATTACAATTGTCACTTGAAGAATTAGTTTCTAAAGCTAAAGCACCAACAGCTGTGTTACAACCACCACTATCGCTATATATCATAGCATTATAACCTATAGCAGTATTACAATGTGCATTACCACTTTGACTTCTTAACGCATTAACACCTATAGCAATATTTCTACATCCTGTTGTGTTATTACATAAAGCTTTGTGTCCTACTGCTACGTTTTCAGGTGCTGTTGTGTTTTTACATAAAGCAAAAGCACCAACTGATGTGTTGTTAGCTCCTGTTGTATTTGCACATAAAGTTCTATCTCCAATACTAGTATTACAAGCTGCTGAAGTATTGGAACACAAAGCTTGTCTACCAATTGCTACATTATTAGAACCACTTTCATTTAATAACATAGAGTGATAACCAACTGCTGTATTGTTATCTGCTGTATTTGCATCAAGTGATTGTGTACCTATTGCAACATTGTTTGAGCCTGTTTGATTTGCTTCAAGAGAATTAACACCCATAGCAGTATTAGAACCACCTGTTGTGTTATTTGCTAAAGAACCGTACCCTACTCCTACATTAGAAGCACCAGAGGTATTGTCTGTTAAAGATGTACTACCGATTGCTGTATTAAAATTTCCACTTAAACTACCACTATCTAAGGAAGCATTACCCATAGCAAGATTACCTGTACCTGTTGGATAATCTGCATCTAATTTTATTGAGCCACCATCAACACTAACATTACCATTGACAGTTAAACCTGTTAAAGTTCCAAGAGAAGTTACACCTGATTGCGCAGCCTCAACATTTAAAGTTACATCTCCTGATGTACCACCACCAGATAAACCTGTTCCTGCTACGACTGAAGAAATATCTCCTGGTATAACTGATCCATTATTTTGTAATGTACCAACTATATTAATAGTGTCACCGCTGTCACCTATGGTGACAGTAGTGCCAGATCTTGGACTGAGTTTATTTACTTTTACTTCACTCATCTATTTCTTTTTTTACCTCTTCAGGTAGATTTAATTTTAAAATATCCAAGTAATGTTTTAACAAAATTTCATTATGTTCAAAATTAATTTTTAACTTACTTTGATTTTGATTGATTACTTGGATATTATTTAACGCAACTTTCCCTTCATCTGAAAGCTTAGTTTCATCGTACTTCTTATCGTCAATTGTGATCATTAGATCTCCTAGCTTGCTGTGTGTGCTTTACCTGCAGTGATCGCTGCATTAGATGCAGTCATATCTTCTGATGTCCAGTAATCTTTAGCAACCATGATTTCTAAATGCTCAACATTTCTATTGACACAATCTTGTCTTTCTTCAGCTGTTTCATTACTCATTTTAGAACCATCAATAATACCATTGATTAGATCTACAGAATGACCCATAGCTGTGAAATCTTGTGCAATTTCTTCTGCTGTTTTTACTTCGTCTGACATAATTTCTCCTATATTGTTGAAGTTTCAACTTGATCTATTCTATCAAGTTTTTTGAAAGTATCAATCACTCGCCTAGAATC
>Ga0181401_1000249_pt1 | contig 22220 bp, 23 predicted proteins | sample 24SPOviralmetaG_FD_130130 | JGI IMG/M metagenome (GOLD analysis project Ga0181401, IMG submission 130130) | Marine viral communities from the oligotrophic San Pedro Time Series (SPOT) site, San Pedro Channel, CA, USA - 24 SPOT_SRF_2011-07-20 | ecosystem: Environmental > Aquatic > Marine > Strait...
ATTAGTTAAGGCATTAGAATATGAGGTAGAATTTATTAATTATAAGTTTACTACTGAACGATCTAAATATTTAAGAGATTTAGGTATTCCATTAAATACTGATTCTACAGTAAAGGGTCAATCTATATTCTTAGCAGAGAGAGCTAGTGAACTGTTGAATGAAAGTATTATTACAGATAGAACTATTATTGATGTAATGGCATTTGCTAAATGTGCTGATTCAATTAATGAAGGTGATGCTAAGAAATTTTGTGATTTTGCTTCTACTATGTTAGGAGATTATGATCATATTTTTTATGTTTCTACTGAAGGTACTATTATAGAAGATAATGGTGTTAGAACTGTAGATGTTGAGTATAGAGAAAAAATTGATGATACTATTAGAGGATTATTGTTTGAGTATAGGGATCAAATTAAAGATTTCACTACTATTAGTGGTACTACAGAACAAAGGTTGAAGCAAATAAATGAGGTGTTATTCCCTTAATATTTATAAATAAACTTATAATGGGATTAACAAAATCACAATTAAAAGAAACTATCCGAGAAGAAATTTTAGAAATTTTATCTGAACAATCCTCCGAAGAAGCTACTAAAACTGCAGATGAACTTGAAAGAGCTGCTGTAGCTGCCGAAAAGCTAAAAGCTGCATTAGGTGAACAAGAAGAAGAACCTAAAGCATCTGACCTTAAGAGTGATTCTGTTTCATCCCTAGCTAGGGAATTAGGTAAAATTACTCGTGAAATGAAAACAGTAGTTAACCAGTGGAAAAAATCCGAAGGTGAAGAAAAACAAGAATTACTTAATAGATTAAAAGAGCTCACCGCTATGAAAAAAGAGGTAGAAGCTCTTCTCTAAACTATGTCACAGGATCTTAAAAAAATAATTCGTCAAGAATATATTAAATGTGCAACAGATCCTGTACATTTTATGAAAAAATACTGTTTTATTCAACATCCCCAACGAGGTAAAATATTATTTACCTTATATCCTTTTCAAGAAAAAGTATTAAATCTATTTAAGGATAACCCTTATTCTTTAATATTAAAATCCAGACAGTTAGGTATTTCTACTTTAACAGCAGGGTATTCTCTTTGGTTAATGTTATTTCATGAAGGTAAAAATGTATTATGTGTTGCTACTAAGCAAGAAACAGCCAAAAACCTAGTAACTAAGGTTAAATTTATGTATGATAATTTACCCTCTTGGTTACAAATATCAACAGAAGAAAATAATAAATTAACATTAAGGTTAGCTAATGGTTCACAAATAAAAGCCACTTCGGCTGCTTCAGACGCGGGTAGATCGGAAGCTGTATCTATGTTAGTAGTTGATGAAGCTGCATTTATTGAAGGTATAGATAATATATGGGCCTCAGCACAACAAACACTATCAACTGGAGGGGGTGCAATTGTACTTTCCACCCCTAATGGAACTGGTAATTGGTTTCATAAAATGTGGACTAAAGCCGAGGCTAAAGAAAATGAATTTCTACCTATCAGATTACCTTGGATGGTACACCCCGAAAGGGACCAAACATGGAGAGACAGGCAAGATGATTTATTAGGCGATCCTCGTATTGCAGCCCAGGAATGTGATTGTGATTTTAATACATCAGGTGATATCGTATTTTATAGTGAATGGATTGAATTTTTAAAAGAAACAACTATCCAAAACCCTGTTGAAAGAAGAGGTGTCGACCAAAATTTATGGATATGGGAATCCGCAGATTATGCCCGGGAATATTTAATAACTGCTGATGTTGCCAGGGGTGATGGAAAAGATTTTTCTGCGGCTCATGTCATAGACATTGAAACAAATACCCAAGTAGCAGAGTTTAAGGGTCAATTACCTCCTAAAGAATTTGGTTATTTTTTAGTTGGACTAGCAGCAGAGTACAATAATGCAATGTTATGCCCTGAAAATGCTAATATTGGGTGGGCAACACTTGACGCAATAAGAGAAAGAGGATATAGAAATCTATATCATTCTCCTAAATCGGATAAACTAACAGCAGAATCATATCTTCAATCTTATGAGGGTAACTCTGAAATGGTCCCTGGTTTTACAATGTCTATGAGGACTAGACCTTTAATCATTAATAAATTTAGGGAATTTGTAGGAGATAGAAGTGTAACCATTCGTTCCAAAAGACTCTTAGAGGAAATGAGAGTATTTATATGGAAAAATGGTAGACCAGAAGCTCAAGTAGGTTATAATGATGATTTAATTATGGCTTTTGGCATTGCAATGTTTTTAAGAGATACATCATTAAAATTTCAACAAGAATCTTTAGATAGAGCAAAAGCCGCTCTTGGGAATGTTAGTAAAAATGATTACCATACCCCAGGTGTAGTAAGTGGAAAAACCCAAAACCCTTACTCAATGGAGATTAATGGAAAAAAAGAAAATATAACTTGGCTTATTTAAAAATGAATTATGGCGGATAAAGGACTTTTTCCTAGACTACAGAGATTATTTTCCTCTGATGTTATTATAAGAAATGTTGGTAATAACCAACTTAGAACATTTGATACTCAACATATACAAGTGTCGGGAGATATTCAAACTAATTCTTTAATAGATAGATTTAATAAAGTTTATACTAATAATTTAACATCTTTATATGGCCAACAGGTTTCATTTAATTATAGAACATTAAGACCTACTTTATATTCTGAGTATGATGCTATGGATACTGATGCCATTATTGCCTCTGCCTTAGATATTATTGCCGATGAATCTACTTTGAAGAATGATATGGGAGAAGTCCTCCACATCAAATCCCCGGATGAGGATATTCAAAAAATTCTATATAATTTATTTTATGATGTTTTAAACATTGAATTCAACCTTTGGCCTTGGATTCGTAATATGTGTAAATATGGTGATTTCTTTTTAAAACTAGAAATTGCCGAAGATTTTGGAGTTTATAATGTAATACCCTATTCAGCTTTTAATATTGAAAGACTAGAACATTCTGACCCAGAAAACCCTTCAAAGGTAATATTTAAGTTTGATCCTGATGGAGTAGTAGCCAGTGATTATGGATATTATAATGTCCCAGATCAACAAAATTATCAACAAGCAGGATCAATTTATTTTGACAATTATGAAATGGCTCATTTTAGGTTATTAACTGATGTTAATTTCTTACCTTATGGTAGAAGTTATATTGAACCCGCCCGTAAGTTATTTAAACAATACACATTAATGGAGGATGCGATGTTAGTTCACCGTATTGTAAGAGCTCCTGAAAAACGTATTTTTTATTTAAACATTGGTTCCATCCCACCTAATGAGGTAGAAGCCTTTATGGAAAAAACTATTTCTAAATTGAAAAGAACTCCATATGTTGACCCACAAACAGGTGATTATAACCTAAAATATAACATGCAAAATTCTCTAGAGGATTTTTATATCCCTGTTAGAGGAAATGATTCGTCTACCAAAATAGAAACAACCCCCGGTTTGCAATATGATGGTATTCAAGATGTTACTTACTTAAGAGATAAATTATTTGCAGCCCTAAAAGTTCCTAAGGCATTTATGGGTTATGATGAAAATCTTGAAGGTAAAGCTACATTAGCAGCCCAAGATATTAGATTTGCTAGAACAATTGAAAGAATTCAAAGGATTATGACTTCTGAATTGTATAAAATTGCTATGGTTCATTTATACTCCCAAGGCTATACGGGCGAACAGTTAGCTAATTTTGAAATTTCATTAACAAATCCTTCTATTATTTATGATCAGGAAAGAATTGCATTGCTGACTGAAAAGACTAATCTAGCAAATGAATTAATTAATAACGGGTTATTACCTACTGATTGGATTTATGAAAATATTTTCCATTTATCTGAGGACCAATATGATGAATATAGGGATTTAATCCTACAAGATAAAAAACGTAAGTTTAGACAAAATCAAATGGAAAATGAAGGTAACGATCCTATGGAATCTGGTAAGTCCTACGGAACACCCCATGATTTAGCTTCATTATATGGCAAAGGAAGAACATATTCTGATCCTAATAATTTACCGGATGGATATAATGAAAATGTTCCTTTAGGTAGACCCCAAGAAAAAGTTACTAATCGTAATACTCAGGATGATAATTTTGGTAAGGACAGATTAGGTGTTCAAAGAATGAAAGATGCTGATAAAAATGATGGTAATGATCTCAATCCTAAGTTTAAGGGGGGATCTGCTTTATCTTTAGAAGCTAAGTCTTATTATCAAAAAAATAGTGAAATGTTTAAAGATATACCATCTTTTGATAAAAAACGTATGATTTTTGAAGATGATAAATCAGGTGAATCCTTATTAGATGAGTCTAACATTAAGGGTTAATATTTATAATATATTTATAAAAAAATATACTCAATGAAAATCAAACATTCCAAGTACAAAAACACAGGGCTTTTGTTTGAATTGCTGGTGAGGAGAATTACCTCTGATACTCTTTCTGGTAAACCTTCTCCAGCATCCGTAATTTTAAAAAAATATTTTGTTAATACTGAATTAGGGAAAGAATATAAGTTATACGAATCTTTCTTTTCCAAGAAAGGAGTAAGTGAGGTTAAAGCATCCACTATAATTTCAGTAATTTTAGAATCTTCTAAAAAACTTAATAAACAAAAACTTCGCAAAGAAAAGTACAACCTTATTAAGGAACTAAAACAACATTATAGTGTTGAGGATATTTTTAAAACCAAAATATCTGAGTATAAAGAAATAGCTTCTTTGTATAAATTAATTGAGTGTTACAACTCGGATTTAGCTAATAATCCTAATGAATTAATTGATATTAAGGTTAATCTAATGGAGCATTTAACCCAATCATCAGTTGATAAGGATAAAGTAGCAAATACTATTTTAGAGGAATTTGGAACATATGATAAAGATTTAAGAGTATTAACCTATAAGATCCTACTAGAAAAATTCAATAGTAAATATTCCGAATTAAATTCCAATCAAAAACGCATTTTACGGGAATATATTAATTCAATTGATTCAACATCATATTTAAAAGAATTTTATAATACAGAAATTGCACAATTGCGTATCCAATTAACTGAAAGATCCAAAAAAGTAAATGACAAAGTTTTAAAAATTAAATTAGATGAAGTTAAAAAATTTCTTACTCCATTAAGTAAAACTGATAAGGTTTCGAGTGAAAATTTAGTTGATCTTTTACAATTTTATTCACTTACTGAAAAATTAAACTAATGCCTGCAGTTAAAGCATCAGAAATAGATCCTAAATTCATTAAAAAAATAGAGGATCAATATGGTGAAGTGGATATGGTCAATGACTATTTTGACTTAGAAGATAGTACCTATTATAAAACTGTAGACATTAATAAGGAAACAGGTGGGATCAAACATAAACTGATCCAACTCCCCTCTTTTAGCGAATCCCTAAAAAAACTATCTATAGCCCTAAAGTCTATGAGAAAACTTGCATCTACTAAAGCAGGTAAAGACGATCCAAAAATAGCAGAACTATTAGGTAAAGTTAGAGATACTTTTAATTTATATAGAACACATTTAAGAAAAAATTACCCTGATTTATATACGGGTATAAAAAACCAACTAGAAGAAGTTTCAATTACAGGGGGAACAGCAACTTTCACTCCGGGCATAGGTGCTCAGTATGCAACCCCATTTGCCTTTAATAAAAATAAAAAAGCTAAAGGTACTGCTAGAAATTATTATTATAAGTTAGGATTTAAACCTGTTCCTAAAAAAATTAAAGGATCTGGATTAGAAGTTAAACAACTTTTTCAGGAAGAAAGTAAAGAACAATCTTTTCAAAAAAAAAGAATGAATGCGTTTGATTCAATTACTACACAACTGAACGATATTTATAAATTGATATCAAATGCCAAAAACGAAACTATAGAGTATTATAAAACTAATCCCGAATCTTACACAGTAGTAAAACCTACAGATTTAATTCAGGATTACTTAAAAGATATAAAAAAACTACTAACTGTAAAATAATGAAACTTAGAACACTCCAACAACAATATAATTTGATTAAGGAAGGAAAAGGCCATAAGGGTGTTTTTCTAAATGAGGCTAAAAGATTATTTCCTCAATATATTCCTAATCACTTTGGATTCAAAGACTCAGTTAATATCTTAAAACAAAAATCTGTAATTTCTGAAAATATTTGGGGGATTGCAACTGGTAAAAAAGATCAACCTGAATGGTTCAAAATTTTCAATGATAACATGAAAACTATTTCCGAAGAAGCTAAAGCAGAGGAAAAAGAACCTACTAAGGAAGTAGTAGATCAAGAAATAGCTGGATATGATTATAAAGATAGGGAAAATATTGATAACCAAAATGGTGGAGAATTTTTAACTGGATTCTACGCTGAAATGCAAAAAACCGAAAATAAAGATAAATCCATAGGTGAGTTAAAAGATATAGTAAGAAAAAATTTAGCTAAAGATGAACTTTATTATGTTAAAAATGGTCAATTTGGTTTAGAAGGGATAGGTTATACTGAGGACGCTCCGGGTTTAGGTAAACCTGAAGAATCTAAGGGTAAATATAAATCATCAGGATATGGAGATTTGAAAGAATCTATTAGAAAAATTATTAGGGAAGAAATGAAATCTAAATTTCCTTCAGAATCCCAACTCTCTAAAATGAAAGATTCTTTAGAGAATATTGTAGATATGGTAGGTAATGCTGAGGAAGCAGTTACCCTAGTAATTGATATGGAACCTATGTATGGTAAATATGAGGTTCAATTGCGTCAACTTGCAGATCCTATGTTTTAATGAAAAATTTACTTGTAGAAACTACCAACTTCCACCCTATTAGCTCACTTACAGAGTCAAAAATCTCTAAAAGAGGAAATCCTATAGTGGGGGGTGTCATGGCTACCGCAGAAGTTAAAAATGGTAATGGTAGATATTATTCTAAAGGTTTATGGGATCGAGAAGTAGATAAATATCAAATGTTAATAAATGAAAGCAGAGCATTAGGAGAATTAGACCATCCTGATTCTCAGATAATTAATTTAAAAAATGCATCCCATAATGTTACTAAATTATATTGGGATGGAGATAATCTAATGGGTTTTATAGAAATCTTACCTACACCGTCAGGTAATATTTTAAAAGCACTTATTGAAAGTGGTATTACTGTTGGTGTATCATCAAGAGGAATGGGTTCATTAGAGCAACGAGGGGATTTATTAGAAGTACAAGATGATTTTGAATTATTATGTTGGGATTTTGTATCGACACCCTCTAACCCAGGTTCATTTATGCATACAATAAAAGAGGGCAAAGAAACACCTTTTAACACTTACAAAGAAGCACATGATGTGGTTAGAGAAATTCTTTGTAGTAAGGGTCAGTGCCCTATTCTTTAAATTTTTTTTACATACGTATTAGCGAATATACCATCTCTTATATGGTATCGAATTAATATATTTTTATTACGTTTCCGAATAAACGTATTTCACTAAGTTTAATTTAGTAAAATGAGTAGAAATCTCTTAAAAGAGGCTATCGCTGATGCTAAAGCTATTAGAGAGTCTGCAATTGCTAACGCAAAGGCTGCTCTGGAAGAAGCATTTACACCCCACCTAAAAGACATGTTGGCTCAAAGAATCAACGAACTTGAGGAAGGAGAAGTAGATGAGGCTTATCATGGTAAAAGCAAAGACGAAAAGTCTAAAGAAATGGAAGAAGGTTATAACAAGAAATCTATGTATGAAGAAGAAGTAGAAGAAGGACACATGTCAGATCCTGTGATGAGACGTGGTATGAAAGGCGACGATGCTGCTGAACGCGAAACAGAAATGATGCGTGAAGAAGACGAAGTTGACTTAGAAGAACTTCTTTCTGAAATGGCAGACGAAGTCAAGGAAGGTGAACATGAGGAGGTAAAAGAAGCTGCACACGAAGAAGAAGTTGAAACTGAGGAAACCGAAGAAGTCGAAACCGAGGAAGATGCTATTGATATCGAAGATATGACTGAAGATGAACTTGCTAAGTTCGTAGAGGAAGTTATCAAGGATATGGTAGATGCTGGTGAACTTGTAGCTGGAGAAGAAATGGAAACTGAAACCGAAGAGGAAGAAGTTGAAGTAACTGAAGCCCATTGTGGAAGCATGGAAGAAGATGCTGAAAAAATGGAAGAAGCTGCCCATGAAAAAATGGAAGAGGGAGCCCATGAGGAAGTGGAAGAAGGTATGCATAAAGACAAAATGGAAGAGGAACTTTCTGATTCTGATGTCGAAAAAGTTGATAAAGAAGTTGATGCCGTCAGAGACGATCTTGATCAAATAGCTAAGTTAGCTAAAGATGCTGGAGAGGATGCTGAGGACATTAAGGATGTTATTGACGAAGATGTAAACGAAGACCTTAAGGAAGCTTACGATGTCATCTCTACTTTAAGAAAAGAAATTAATGAAGTTAATTTATTAAATTCTAAATTGTTGTATACAAATAAGATTTTCCGAAATAAAAATCTTACTGAATCACAAAAAGTACAAGTTTTAAATTCTTTCGATAAAGCCGAAACAGTAAAAGAAGTTAAATTAGTATTTGAATCACTTTCTACAGCATTAACTGCTAAGAAATCAAATATTAAAGAATCTATGGGATTCGCTTCTAAACCTACTGGAAAAGCTCCTATCACTGAATCTAAAACTGAAGTGATTCATGAAAACGAAATGGTCGCAAGATTTAAGAAACTTGCTGGCCTCTAATTTTTTAATTTTTAATTTTTGACAATGTCACAATTAAATTCATTACTCGAAAGTGCTAATCAGTACAAATCACTACAAAGTGATGCTACTAGATTAGCCTCAAAATGGTCCAAAACTGGACTTCTTGAAGGCCTCAATGGTGAAGCCGACAAGAACAATATGTCAATGATTCTTGAGAACCAAGCTAAGCAATTAGTTCAAGAATCTTCACTATCAGGTGGTGGTGTTGACGGTGCTAGCTTTACAGCTGGAACTGGTGAACAATGGGCTGGTGTAGCTCTTCCATTGGTAAGAAAAGTATTTGGTCAAATTGCTGCTAAAGAATTTGTCTCAGTACAACCAATGAACCTACCTTCAGGTCTTGTATTTTACTTAGATTTCCAATATGGTACTAGTAAGAATCCTTTTACTGCTGCTACTTCTATGTATGGTGATAAAGGTGGAAATGAGCCTTTTGGTAACACTAACACTGGTGGTCTTTATGGTGCTGGTAGATATTCTTATTCTATCAACAGTACTGGATCCGTAACAAATGCTGCAATTGCAACAGCTTCTTGGTCTGATGCAGACTATGATGCTGATTTTTCAGCTTCTGCTACAGGTGATCAATTAAGAACTGTAACTGTTCTTTCTGCTTCTACAGTATTCCCTAACGTGGATACTGAAGCTGTAAGATCATTTAGATTATTCTTAGATGGTACTGAAGCAACCCAATATCCAGCATTTACTGAATATGCAGCATCAACTGATGCTATTAAGTTTGTTATCAGTTCTGCTTCATTAGCAAATAATGATGTTGATGATGTATTCTCTATCTCAGGTTCATTGCAACCAACTGATGCTATGAGAGGTGATTTCGAAGATAGAAACACTAGGCTTAATGACACTAATAACCCAATTTCTATTCCAGAAATCAACGTTCAGATGCAATCATCTGCGATTGTTGCTAAAACACGTAAGCTTAAAGCTGTATGGACTCCTGAGTTCGCACAAGACTTGAACGCTTACCACGCATTGGATGCTGAAGCTGAATTGACTTCTGTCATGAGTGAGTATATCTCATTAGAGATTGACCTCGAAATTCTTGACATGTTGATCGAATCAGCGGCTGCTGGTACTGAAGTATGGAGTGCTGTTAATAACAGATCTATTGTTGATAATGGTGCTGATGGAACAGTTACTGACCTTGGATTTTATAATACACAAGGACAGTGGTTCCAAACTCTTGGTACTAAAATCCAAAAGCTGAGTAACGCTATCCATCAAAGAACACTTCGTGGTGGTGCTAACTTCCTCGTATGTTCCCCAACTGTAGCTACAATTCTTGAGTCTATCCCAGGATTTGCTGCAGGAAATAATGGCGATGCTGCTCAAATGTCTTATGCATTTGGTGTACAGAAAGCAGGTCAGTTGAACTCACGTTATACTGTCTACAAAAATCCTTACATGACTGAAAATACAATCTTGTTAGGATTTAGAGGAGGACAGTTCTTGGAAGCTGGTGCAGTATTTGCTCCATATATTCCATTAATCATGACACCTCTTGTGTACGATCCAGAAACATTTACGCCACGTAAAGGTCTCTTGACTCGCTACGCTAAGAAAGTAGTTCGTCCTGAATTCTATGGTAAGATTCTATGTGATGGTTTGAATACTCTCTAATAGTAATTTTCCTTAATTAAGAAGGGGGTGCCGTAAGGCACCCCTTTTTTATGCTTATGTTCTAGTATTTATAAGTGTAATTAAGTTACTAATTTAATATTTTTATATGGCGGATAATCAATTAACTGTAAAAAGAAAACCAAAAAACCCAATAAAATTTAAAGTTCAACTAAATGAAGAACAAAAGATTGCAAAACAAATAGTACTAGATAATACTTTAACCATGTTAGCGGGTTCGGCAGGATCGGGTAAAACCTTTTTAGCTTGTCAAATCGCACTAGATGGTTTATTTTCAAGAAGATACGAAAAAATTATTATAACAAGGCCAACTGTATCTAAGGAAGATATAGGATTTCTACCAGGTAATTTAAGAGAAAAAATGGATCCTTGGCTACAACCCATTTATGAAAATATGTATTCCTTATATGATAAAGATAAGGTTGCTAAATGTCTTGCAGATGATCAAATTAAAATTGTTCCCCTTAGTTTTATGCGTGGTAATACATTTTTAAATAGTATGGTTATTGTTGATGAAGCACAAAATGTCACTCACAACCAAATGGAAATGATTGTAACTAGAATTGGTTTAAATTCAAAAATGATTGTTTGTGGTGATAAAAAACAAGTAGATTTAAAAAGAAAATCCGATTCGGGTTTTAATTTTTTATATAAAGCAGCAGACCACATAAATGGATTAGCGTCTGTTACCTTAACAACAAACCATAGAAGTCCAATAGTTGAAGAACTAATTGATTTTTATACTAATTCACATAAACAGGGACTCATAAAACTCTAATATTTATAAAGAAACAACATGGCAAACGTACCTATATGGCCTGGATCATCCTCATTCTTTCCTGGAGAAACTCCTTTTGGGTTTTACGATGGTGATTTAGATTTCCAAACTGATGCTGATAAATTTGCAAAATTTGCATCTCAAAGATTGGGTTACCCTATTGTTGATGTAGAATTACAGGATATTCAATTTTATACAGCATTAGAAGAAGCAGTTACTACCTATGGGAATGAAGTTTATGCTTATAGAGTAAGACAAGACTATTTAACTTTAGAAGGAGGACCTACGGGTTCTAATCTTAATAATACTCTTATTACACCTAATATGGGTACAATAGTGAGATTATCTCAACAATATGGGGAAGAAGCGGGTACAGGTGGGAATGTAACGTGGAGAACGGGTTCATTACCTTTATCAAGAGGCACCCAAAAATATGATTTGAATGCTTGGGCAAATGCAAGTGCTTCATTGGGTACTAATGACAGTATAGAAGTAAAAAGAATATTTTATTACCCACCACCAGCAGTAGTAAGGTACTTTGACCCCTATGCATCCTCGGGATTAGGGTTTAATAGTATGATGGATGGTTTTGGTTTTGGAAGTTATTCTCCTGCTATTAACTTTCTTCTAATGCCCTTGAGTTTTGATTTACAAAAACTTCAAGCTATAGAAATGAATGATCAAGTTAGAAAATCTAACTATTCATTTGAACTTATAAATAACCAATTAAAAATCTTCCCTATTCCCCAAGAAGATGGGACTTTATATTTTGAATATATAAAAACTCAGGATAGATACTCTTCATCTTTTAATAATGCTTATAGTGGTATAACTAATGTGTCTAATGTACCATATACAAATCCAATCTATAGTCAAATAAACTCAGTAGGTAGAAGTTGGGTTTATGAGTATGCTTTAGCATTAAGTAAAGAAATGTTAGGATATGTAAGGGGTAAATATTCGAGTGTACCAATTCCTGAAGCTGAAGTAACTTTAAACCAATCTGATTTAATTGCAGCTGCTACAGATGAAAAAAATAATTTAATTGAAAGACTAAGGGGTTATTTAGATGAAACCTCAAGAGATAAGTTATTAGAAAGGAGAGCTCAAGAAGCTGAGTATAAACAAAAAGAACTGGCTCAAGTACCTTACGTAATTTATATAGCATAGTATGGCATTATTTGGAGGATCAAGAGATGTAGATTTAATTAGAAAGTTAAATAGAGAATTAATGGGTGATATAATCACCCAACAGGCTTCTTTCTATGTGCACCGACTTGAAGAAACAAAAGTTAACATGTATGGTGAGGCAGCTGATGGTTACTTCTTTGAGGGACCTTATATATTTAATTGTTTAGTTCAAAGAACACCTCAAGTATTCCAAGAAGCTGATATGATACTTGAAACTCAATATGAGGTAACTTTTAGATTTTTTAGAGATGATTTAGTAGATGCTGATGTAGTACCTAAAGTAGGAGATTACATAATGTATGAAGATAATTATCATATTGTAAATGACACTTACTCAAATCAATATTTTGTTGGTAAAAATCCCCAATATCCTAACAATAAAAACCCCCTCAACCCTGGATTGGAAAATTTTGGAACTAATTTATCCGTAGTTTGTATAACAAATATTGTACCTGCTGATAGATTAGGAATAACTCAAGAAAGATATCAACAATAATGGCACAAGAATTTAGAAAACCCATACCACCACGTCAAAAAGAACTTTCAAAAAGATTACAAGTCCCCTATAAGGATGGTGAAGGTAGATTTGATAGAGGAAATCCTAATAATGCATCTTATAATAATCTTGAAAGGGGTAACCAAGTTTCATTTAAAGGAGATGATGTAAAGCCTTTTTCTATAGGTATTAAAGATATAGATGAAGCTATTCTCTATTATATGAAAAATGTTATTAAACCATCTGTCCAGCAAAATGGTACTAAATTAGATGTTCCCGTTTTATATGGGGATTCTGAAAGATGGAATCAAGTTCAGAAATTAGGATATATTAGGGATGGTAATGATAAACCAATGTTGCCCCTTATACTATTTAAAAGAACTAATCTTGCTAAAGAAAGATTCACATCTAAAATTGATGCTAATAACCCTCACAACATTCAAGTTTTTACTAAAACTTATAATAAAAAAAATGCTTATAGTAGTTTTGATGTTTTGAATAGAAATTTTCCTCAAAAACAATATTATGTAACAGTAATGCCTGATTATGTAAATATTGATTATGATGTAATTATTTCTACTTACTTTGTAGAACAAAATAACAAAATTATAGAAGCAATGAATTATGCTTCTGATTCATATTGGGGTGATCCTGAAAGATTTAAATTTAGGGCTAGAATTGATAGTTTTGCTACTAATACTGAAGTACCTCTGGGAGCCGAAAGAGTAGTAAAAACCACATTTTCTATTAAATTATATGGTTACATAGTTCCAGATACATATCTAAGAGATATTAATGCCGCTAAGAAAATAGATGAAAAGACTAAAATAACTATTACTACTGAAACACAAATTCCAGCTGATAATACACAAAGTATAAATCAGCGTATTTATAATAAAGAACTATAACATATGGCAAAGGTATTAAATTATGAATCCCAAATAAGTCAATCCTTAGTAATTCAGTCTTGGCATGTTTCTCAATCTGTTGATGCATTCACAGGTGCAGATGCTTTTGATATTACATTATCAGGATCATCAACTATTACGGGATCAACTAATATTTTAGCTTCAGATGCATCAAATCTAACTTTAGAGGTAAATGAATCTGCTTCATTTGAATTTTTAACCGGAGCACCTAATACAGGTTCATTTATAGTTCAAACTTCCCCAGATACAGGTAAAGGTGCTTTACAATCTTATTTTGGTCAAGGAACAGGAACAGTTTTTAGTGCAACTGTACCTAACCAGTTATTTGGGTTAAAATATACAACAGGCTCTAATGCATCAGAAGGCGAACTTGCCATGACATTTGGTAAGAGAGATTTATCTGGTTTAGGTTCACCAGCACTCAACATGAATAATTTTTATGTTGCTTATGAGCCAGGTGGGATATTTACAAATGCCCAAGGAGAATTAGAATTACATCTAGGTGAACACGACCAGGTTGGTTCTGGTATAGTATTACAATATAGAGGAGGACCTTCAGGAACATCACAAACATCATCATATGCAGGGTATTTTTCATCATCTGCATTTCCAAATCAACAACTCCACACAAGACCATTTGCAATCAGTGCAACCCAAACAACAGTAAATGATTCTAATCCTGCATTTGTAATTAACACAGATATTACAGATTTAACTACATCTAATTTTAGTGTAGATTATGGGGGTAATGTAGTATTTAATGGTAATGTGAGTGGTAGTGGAGCTAATTCTTCATATACTGGAGATGAATATAATGCCCATGGGGATGATGCAAATTCGGGATTCACTTTATTATCGTTAACTAATAAACCTATTCTTTCTGCAGGTAATGGTAAAGTAAATCTAGGACCTCCAATTACTACAACTATACCAACTAAATTAACTTCTGATAATGTAGAAATTTCTGGACATGTATCGGGGTCAGGTTCAGCATGCTTTCAGGGTGGTAAACCTATAGTCACCCATACAACCGATTTAACTAACGCTTTAGCTAATGCTGGACGTTATCATATTGTAGGTGGTAATTTAACCTGTTCTGTAGAAGAACTTCCAGCAGTCCCAACTGGGGCTGAATTTGAATTCTTTCAAACATCATCTACAGGCCAATTTTTATTTGAAACAGGTTCCGGAACTTCGATTTTATCTAAAGATGGAAATTTAAAATTAGTAGGTCAAGGTTCAGCAGCTACACTTAAAAAAGTAGCAGGTGCTACATATCATCTAGTAGGCGATTTAACTTCTTAATATGTCGTCATTAGGAATTATAGCTTTATCAGGCGCTAAAATGGTAGATAAATATAGAGCTAATATTAGATTAGCATATTCTATAAGAAAACTATCCTCAGCATATACCGGAGATGTGATCAGAGTAAGAGAATCATCAGGTAATGCTGAAGCAGATATTGGATTTGATAGTAGTGGTAACCTTGATGAAGCTGCATTGTTAACGCATTGTGGAAGTAATGATGGTTTTATTACAAAGTGGTATGATCAAAGTGGTAATGGTGGAAATTTAGAGCAAACTACAACAGCAAATCAACCACAAATAGTATCAAGTGGTGCAGTATTAAAAGAAAACGGAAAGCCCATAATCACAGGCCTAGCTGCAAGTAATGGATCACATTTAGATTTGATATCATCAAAAACTACATACTTACCATCAACAGGACAACATTATTTCTTCTCAGTAAGTAAGGTATCAACAGATAGAGCTATTTTATATCGAGAGGATACAAGATTTCAATTGATAGCACAAAACGGTAACACATCAACAAATACAAGAAATGATCCTAATTACTTGTCAAACACTTACAGAAAAAATTCCGCTGCATATACACCAACTAATAGAGGAGAAGTACGTACGAGTTTCAGTTCACAACATTTATTAACTATTAATGGTAGTTTAGATAACGGGGTCAGTTCTTTTGTATTAGGATATGGTGCATCTGAATTTGCTAATTATAATATGCAAGAATTTATCGTTTATGAAGGTGATTTATCAAATATACAGATCGGCTTGGAAAAAGAAGTAAATAACTATTATTCTATATTTTAACTATGTATTTATATTACGAATATCCAAACTCTAGCTCCGCATATGAAGCATCTGCAGATGTTTATGATCTGAATGCTCCTCCAAGAGATCAAAGAACATCTTTATATGCTTATGTTGTATATCCTCATACGGGAGATGATGATCCTAGATGTGTTATTTTGTATGAAGATGATATACCTGGTTCAGTTTTTACAACCGGTTCTATATTTAATGGGGTAACTTCTTATACTAAAGCAGAAGCTATATTAGCTGGATTTGATGTTGAAGATAAAGAAATTTAAGATTTAGATAGGTTTTTTAAAAAAAAATTATTATATTTATTATAGTAAAAAGTTATGAATGAGTAGTTATAGTATATTCCATCTGGAAGGTGGGTTAGGTAAACATATAGCAGCTACAGCAGTAGCAAAATGTATTAAAAACAATCATCCTAAAAGAAAATTAATTATAATTTGTGCTTATCCTGAATCATTTATTAATTTAGATTTTGTAGATAGAGTTTACAGAATAGGAAATACACCTTATTTTTATAATGATTATATTAAAGATAAAGATACTTTAATCTTTAAACATGAACCTTATTTTACAACCGAACATATAGTTCATCGTGAACCATTAATTAAAAATTGGTGTAATTTATATAATTTAGAATATAATGGAGAATCTCCATCTTTAGTATTTAATTTAAGACAACAACAATTAGCATACGATAAATGGACTCGTGAAAAACCTATCATGGTTATGCATACTAATGGAGGCCCATTAGAAGAACAAAATCAACCTTATAGTTGGACTAGAGATATGCCCTATGATTTAGCTTGTGCCATAGCTGATCATTATAAAAAAGATTATCATATTATTCAAATCTGTAGAGAAGAATATAATTTTATTCCTGATGTAGAACATCATAAAGATCCTATGACTAATATGGAGTTATTTGGTCTATTACTATTTTCCCAGAAAAACCTTTTGATTGACTCTTCACTGCAACATGCAGCTGCAGCCTTACAGAAAAAATCCACTGTATTGTGGGTAGGAACTTCAAGTTCTATATTTGGTTATTCTTTTCATAATAATATCCAAGCTAACCTACCAGATAATTTTATATTACCAGATAGTTATTTATTTGATTATTCATTTGATGGAAGACCCCATGAATGTCCTGTAATTGATACCCCTATGTTTGATTTATCTTCTATAGTTAATTCTTTGGGTTAAATTTAATATTTATCATAGTAAAAATAAGTCATGATTAAAGAAAAAAAAGTTTTAACTGAAGAAGAAATTAAAGAACTAAAAGAATTAAAAGCTAATTTTGATAATATAATTTATTCATTAGGTACTATTGAAGCTGAAATTACGTCGTTAGAAAATAGTAAAAATGAATTAAAATCAAAATTAACAGAAATAACTAATAAAGAAAAAACCTTAGCCAAAAAATTAGAAGATAAATATGGTGAAGGTAAGTTATCATTAGAAACGGGAGAAATCGAACCAATCCCATAGTTTTTTTAGAAAGGTTTTGATATTTATAACAAAACTTAAATAAAGACTAATGGCCGAAACTCTTTTATCACCCGGTGTACTCGCTAACGAAAATGATCAGTCCCAAATTAGATCACTGCCTGTAACCGCAGGTGCCGCTATTATAGGACCTACAGTAAAAGGTAAACCCAATATTCCAAGATTAGTTACTACATTTAGTGAATATGAAGCTGAATTTGGTACTACTTTTGTTAGTGGTTCTACTGAAGAATATTCATTTTTAACTTCAATTTCAGCAAATAACTATTTCACCCAAGGAGGTACTTCATTATTAGTAACTAGAGTAGCTACGGGTTCATTCACTCCTGCTACTAGCTCATACATTTCATCTAGTTTATCTCAAAGTCAACAATCCTTTGTACTAGAAACCCTATCTGAAGGTGCTATTCTAAATAATGATGATGGAACTCATGGAGTAACAGGTTCTTCTTCCACAACAGGTTCTAATGGAACTTTATTAAGTGGTTCAAAAGATAATATTAGATGGGAAGTAGTATCACCTAACACATCTTCAGGAGTATTTTCTCTTTTAATTAGAAGAGGGGATGATAGAAATAATGCTAAAACCGTTTTAGAAACATTTACAAATCTTTCATTAGATCCTAGACAGTCTAATTATATTGAAAGAGTAGTAGGAAACCAAGTTCAACAATTAGTAGGATCTGGAACTGATGTTTATGTTGGAACTTCAGGATCTTACCCAAATGGTTCAAGATATGTAAGAGTAAAATCCGTTAATTTACCTACACCTGATTATTTTGATAATAATGGTGCTGCTAAGACTGAATTTACAGCATCAATTCCTCTGGCTTCTAGTGGTACATTTGGAGCTGCAACTGGAGAAGTATTTGAAGGAGCTAATAATTTATATGAAAGTATTGGAACCCGAACTCAAGGATTAACAGATGGTAATTATACAGATGCTATTAACTTATTAGCTAATAGAGACGAGTATAGATTTAATATAATTTCTGCACCAGGTATTTACCAAGCTGATCATCCAACCCCAGTAGGAAACTTAATTGAGATGGTAGAAAATAGAGGTGATGCCATTGCAGTAGTAGATTTAGTTAAGTATGGTTCTACTGTTTCAGTAGTTACTACGGAAGCAGGTGAAAGAGATTCTTCTTATGGAGCTGCATATTGGCCATGGTTACAAATAAGTGAACCAAACAATGGCCAACTTGTATGGGTCCCAGCTTCAACATTGATCCCAGGGGTATATGCTAATACGGATGCCACAGCTGAAACTTGGTTTGCACCTGCAGGATTTAACAGAGGGGGATTAATAGGAGTAGCACAGGCTGAAAGAAAATTATCTCAATCTCAAAGAGATACTCTTTATGTAGGAAAAGTTAACCCAATTGCTACATTCCCAGGACAAGGAGTAGTTGTATTTGGGCAGAAAACATTACAACAACAAGCTTCTGCTCTTGATAGAGTAAACGTAAGAAGATTATTGATTGCCTTGAAATCATTTATTTCACAAGTATCTGATAATCTTGTATTTGAGCAAAATTCAGCGGCAACTAGAAACGATTTCCTATCTCAAGTTAATCCTTATTTATCTTCAGTTCAACAAAGACAAGGATTATTTGCCTTTAAAGTAGTAATGGATGATACAAATAACACTTCAGATGTTATTGACAGAAATCAATTAGTAGGTCAGATATTTATTCAACCAACTAGAACAGCTGAATTTATATTATTAGACTTTAATGTGTTGCCAACGGGAGCTACATTCCCATCTTAATTTTTAATTTTTATAATATTTATAATAAAATATAAAACATGCCAGTAATAGATCCAAACGAAATATTTTTTACCCCCTTTGAACCTAAACAACCTAATAGGTTTATAATGGTGATGAATGGATTTCCTTCCTTTATGGTGAAAGGAATAGGTGCGGTTAGTTTAACCCAAGGTTCAGTCGCTTTGAATCACATCAATATCCAAAGATATGTAAAAGGCAAAACTGTATGGAATCCTATTTCTTTTACTTTATTTGATCCAATTACTCCTTCAGGCGCTCAGGCTGTAATGGAGTGGGTACGCTTACACCATGAATCCGTTACAGGTAGAGATGGGTATTCTGATTTCTATAAAAAGCAATTAACCTTCAGAGTATTAGGACCTGTAGGAGATATCGTTTCTGAATGGATTATTGAGGGTGCAATGATTACTGAAGCATCATTTGGAGATTATAATTATGATACTGTTGATGCTGCTGTTGAAATCTCAATGACAGTACAACCAGATTATTGTGTATTGAATTTCTAATTTTATTATTTATTTATATTTAAAGATGTCCGGTATTTATTACCGGACATTTTTTTTCTATGGCAAGAGCAAAATTCATAAAACCAGCTATACAGGATCAACCTGCTAGTTTTGGGAGAACTACAGTAAATGGTGTGTTGTCTATAACAGGCATAGAAAATGTATCCCAGTCTATAGCTGCGGCTGGTGGTGGTACTCCCACATTACAACAAGTAACAGACCAGGGTTCTTCAACAACAACCCCAATCACATCTTCTATCATAAGTGCAAGCGGTCATATTATAGGTGATATTATAGATACTAGTTTTGAAACTTTTGTAAATTTTGAAGCCGCTGCTTCATTTACATTTGTAACACCATTTGAATTAACAATTAATTTTACGGGTTCATCAACCTCTTCAATGGAAGTTGTTGGGTTATTTACAGCAAGTGCCAACACTGAAACTTTTTCAACACAACAAACCCCTCCTATTGAATTGAACGTGTTTGATAAACTAAAAATTTCCCCTTCTTCTTCAGGGTTATTTATATTTAGTGGATCAAAAGGTGTTAGTGCATTTCCTTCTCCATAATTTTTCATTTTTTCTTATTTTTTTATATATTTATCACTGAATAAAAAGTTATTTTTTTAAATTGTAATCTATGTCTGAAACTAAGTTTGACTTCCCTACTGAAACAGTAGAATTACCTTCCAAAGGTCTTTTATATCCTAAAGATAATCCTCTCTCCTCTGGCGTTGTAGAAATGAAATATATGACTGCTAAAGAAGAAGATATACTCACAAATCAAAATTATATTGAAAAAGGTACAGTAATTGATAAATTACTTGAATCCTTAATTGTAAGTAAAATTAAGTTTAGTGATTTATATGTGGGAGATAAAAATGCTTTATTAGTAGCTGCTAGAATTCTTGGTTATGGAAAAAATTATAAGTTTAGGTATAATGATGAAGAAATTACAGTTGATTTATCTTCAGTTGAAAATAGAGAAATCGATTATAGCGCACTTGAAAGCGGTGTAAATGAATTCCCTTATACCCTCCCACATTCTGGGGTAAACATTACTTTTAAATTTTTATCCCACAAGGATGAAAGAGAAATCGAAAATGAGTTAAAAGGATTAAAAAGACTAAAAAAAGATTCTTCAGCAGATATGTCAACTAGACTTAAACATATAATAGTCTCAGTTGATGGTGAAAGTGAAAGATCTCATGTTAGAAAATTTGTGGATAATCATCTCTTAGCTATGGATTCTAGAGAATTAAGAAAACATATTAGAGAAGTTCAACCTGATGTTAATCTTTCTACTACTATTGAAGTTGGGAGGGATAAGTATAAAGAAATTGATATTCCAATTACACTGAATTTTTTTTGGCCAGACGCAGACTTATAGAAACGATCTCTTTAGTCAAATCCATTCGATCGTATTTCATGGAAAAGGTGGGTATGATTTTCACACCGTTTATAACATGCCAATTTGGTTAAGAAACTATATAGCTTCTTCAATCTCAGAACATTATAAAAAAGAGGCTGAAGAAGTTAAAAAAGCTAGATCCGATAGTAATACTAAAAAATTCAATATGGGGGATACTAATAAAAGGAACATTCCAGATTTTTTAAAAAACCCTCCAAAATCCTCACCTAAACCAAGTTATTCAACTAAGTTCTCAAAAAACACAAAGAAGTAATATTTATAATAAAATAGTCTAGTGGCCGATTTTGGGGAATATAGAGATGTTCTTAAGGAGATAAATGCTGAATTTGGTAAGAATATTAGTAATGTAAAGGAAGCTACTAAAGCTATTAACACCCTAGGTTCAGTTTCTAAAACTCTTCAGAATCAGGAAGAAGCCATTACTAGATTAACTGATAAACAGTTAGATGCTCAAAGACAAAAAGCTGAAGTAGCAGTTAGGGAACTTCGAGCTAATGCTGATAAACTTGCTCAAGATAAATCATTATCCACTTTATCGGGTCAGATGCTTGCAAGGTCTATTGATAGACAACTTGCGGCAGGAAAATTAACCGAAGAAGAAGCTAACTTACTAAGAGCTAGAGAACAAGGATTTGCTATAGAACAGGAAATCTTAGATCTGATTGATAAAGAAGTTGAAAAACGAAAAGCTTCTAATAGTATATTGGGGGTAACAGGAAATCTTTTAAAGGGAGCCAAGGAAATACTGGGGGGTAGTATAGCCTCCGCCCTAAAACTAGACGATGCCTTCGCCGCAGCACAGAAAAAAGCAGATAGTCTTGCTGAATCTGTAAGCAAGGGTGAGATATCAAAGGGTTTTGCTAAATTACAAGTGGCAGCTACAGGTATAGGACAAACTTTAAAAGGTTTAGCTACTACCCTAACTGATCCATTTGTTATTATATCTGCAATCATCAAATCCTTTACTGAATTTACTAAAGCTAATGCAGATTTAAGAAATCTTACAGGCCAAACTGCCAGTAACTTTGA